>SMTZ1_10005027_pt1 | contig 20298 bp, 28 predicted proteins | sample DeeMarSWOR136_30_FD_25667 | JGI IMG/M metagenome (IMG submission 25667) | reverse complement strand
AGTTCCTTTGTAAATTCAATATCTGGATTAAGATGATAACCCCCAGATTCGGCATCCCTGTTTAAAATTTTATACTTATTATCAATTGTTTTATTACTTATCATAGTCCAATGGCCTCCTTGATTTCATCTTCTTTAAATCCAACTATGCATTTTTTGTCATTAATTACAATTGTTGGATATGAGTATCTGGGATTCCATTTTGCCAAATCTTTTAGAGCATTTTCTTTTTCTTCATCCTGTAAAAGATCCATATAAATGTAGGAGTATTCCAAACCAAGATTATCAAGTAAATTTCTAGTTTTTCTACACCAAACACAGGTGCTTAAAGCATAAAGCATTATTTTGCCTTTTTTCTTACCCGCAACATGTTCAACTGCCATTTAACACCTCAAATTTTTGAAAGTTTAACCTATTTTATTTATTAGCTTTTTCCCTCTATTCTTTGCCTTAATGAAATAACTTTCATGTTCATTTTGTTCTTCAACTTTCTTAAGAAAAATTTGTACCTCATTTTGTATTTTATTCAAATGTTTATTTTTTAATTCTTCATTCAAAGGTCTTTCTCCTTGAAGTTTCTGGCCACCTTCATTTCCTCCCTCTGGAAAATACCAGTCTTTGAACCATGTGAAACCCAGATTAAATAGTATAAAACCTAAACGTGTTACCGCAGGTGGAAAATTGTAGGTTAATCCAAATGAAGTTTCTTTATCATCACTATATTCTACATATATTTTTCCACCACCTGATAGAGATTTTGAAAATAACTTCAACAGATTTGCTTCGATTTTCGAACTAAAATACTCTAATTTTCTTCCTAGATATAAGTAGTTATTAATATTGGAAAATTCAACCCATGGCCGATAATGTGGTTTGAAGCCAAAATATACTTTTATATCCATTAGTTTTTCTTCATATTCTTTTCTTTTTATATACACGTCCAATCTTGTCTCTTCTTGAAATCTTCCAGTTGAAAATATTTTTGCGTAGATGGTAAAAAAATCAATCTTAAGGCCTTTGATAAGATCGTTGACCGTTGTTTTTAATGACATTCTTTAATTTTTCACATATTTTAATTTTTATTTATTTTCACTATAAATATTCATAAAAGCGATTTTTTTAATAGAAAAACGTTTAGGTCTATGTTTTTCTGCCTTCTTTTGCTTATCAGAAAGAACTGACTTAATTTCAGATGAATGTTTACCAACTATAACTAATGTAATAACATTCATTTTCTCAGGAATATTCAATATTTCTCTTACCTTCTTTGGACTAAATCCTGCTATTGGATGAGCTACTAATCCTAATTCAGTTGCTCTAAGTATAATAAACGCAGTAGCCATTCCGGTATCAAAAAGGTAGTATTCTCGATCCTTAATAATACAATCATTTTCTCTATTGCAAAAAACTGCTATAATCATGGATGCATCTTTTGCCCATTCATTTCCACTAGATAGAGCCTCATGCATTTTTTTCAAAACTTCTGGTTTATATACAAATACATATCGCCATGGTTGGTTATTAAAGCAAGATGCAGAAAGTTGTGCACACTTTGAAAGATCATTTACTAGATTCTTAGTTATTTTAACAGGTTTTAAGGAGCGATAAGCTCTTCTGAATTTTATCGTCTCTTTTACATCCACAACTTCTTCACACCTTTAAAAAAAACTACGCATAACCTGAATCATCGATCCATGTAGTGTTTTTTTCGCAGTTTTCACCATGATTCAAACCATCTTCAACTGCTTTCTTTAACAAAGTTGGATAGATAGCACCTGATAGTTCTTGAATAGGATGACCATTACAAAAATATTTGAATGTAGGTGTACCCATTATACCATATCGATTGTTGATAGTAGGGCTATTGACAACATTTACACAAGCAAATAAAACCTTTTTTTTAAATTGACTCGCATATTCATAGAAGTAAGGTTCCATTTGTTTACAGAATGGACAGGAAGGACTATAAAACATAACAAAAACTGGTTGTTTCCCCCTTTCCACATTTTTTTCCCAATTAGTATCATCTAGCTCGATTACGTCCTTATTACTCATTTTAAACCTCTAATATGTTATAATTAAATGTTAATAAAGATTTTTTATGTTTCTAGCCCAATAAATAAATGGTGTGTCACAAATTGCTACTACAACTTTCATTATCATTGATGTTAGAAAAATTTGACCAATTATATCCCATGAAAAAATACCAACAAACGCAATTAAAGTAAAGACTATGTTGTCTAATAATTGACTGATAATTGTTGATGAATTGTTTCTGAACCACAAGAGTCTCTTTTTATGCTTTTTTTTCAATTTGGCAAAAAACCATACATCATGGGTTTGTGAAATCAGATAAGCTGTTAAACTAGCAAAAGCAATTCTTGGTAAAAACGAAAATATTGCGGTTAAGTGTTCACTTAGAAAATCGGATTCATGTGGAATAAATTGAATGGTTATCTGCATTAAAATCGTTGTTGTTATTAAAACAAAGAAACCAATCCAAACAGCTTTCTGAGCATCTTTCTTAGAATAGTTTTCATTGATTATATCAGTCACCAAAAATAATGAAGAATAGATGACGTTTCCTAAAGCAGTGACCAATCCAAAAACTTGAACTGTTTTCATTACTTGTATATTAGCTAAAATAACTCCAACAGCTGTCCAAACATATAGACCTGTTTTTCCAAATAACCTATATGCTAAAATAACCATTAAAAAACTAATAATTATTGATGTAATCCATAATAATTCATTTATCATTTCGAAGAAGAAAATATTTATTGCACTTATATTTTTTCTATATGAAATGTCCTCATTAAAATTTCATGTTACATCAGAAGATAGAAAAACAAGAACGGGGGTATTGACATTAAAACACGGAAAGGTAAATACTCCTGAATTTATGCCAGTTGCAACAAAAGCTACAGTTAAAGCTCTAACATCAGAGGATTTAAACGAATTAGGAGCTCAACTTCTTATATGCAATACATATCATTTAATGTTACAACCAAACGCGGATATTATTGCAGAAATGGGCGGCCTGCATAAATTCATGAACTGGAACAAACCTTTGGTAACAGACAGCGGAGGATTTCAAGCCTTTTCTTTAGGTCTAGGTAAAGAACATGCAGTTGGCAAAATGTATTTCCCAGGTGAAAATTATTCTGGGACCAAACCTCGTGGAAAATCAATAGCGAAGATAGATGATAATGGAATTTCATTTAGATCAATTTATGATAATTCACATCAATATTTAACCCCAGAAAAATCCATTAAGATACAAGAGAAATTAGGCGCAGATATGATTCTGGCTTTAGACGAATGTACTTCCCCTTTATCTAGCAAAGAGTACACCACAAAAAGCTTGGAACTTACACACAAATGGGCGAAGCAATGTTTAGAAACTCATGAAACTGATCAAGCTATAGTAGGTATCGTTCAGGGTGGTCATTGGCAAGATCTTAGGGAAAAAAGCGCAAAATATATCGCATCTTTAGATTTTGATAGTTTTGCAATAGGTGGGTCTCTTGGGAAATCAAAGAAAGACATGCACAATGTTCTAAATTGGGTAATTCCGCATCTACCTGGAAATAAACCCCGTCATTTGTTAGGCATAGGTGTTGTTGAAGATATCTTTGAATCAGTTGAGAGAGGAGTTGATTTATTTGATTGTGTCTCTCCAACAAGAACTGCAAGAAGCGGATTTGCCTATATTCGTCATCCTGTTGGAACAAAGAAAAATAAGTATCGTTATAAAATAAAAGCACCTAATAATAAAATGGATAATAAACCAATTGATACTAACTGCAATTGTAAAATATGTAAAAGTTACTCTCGGGCTTACATCCACCACCTTCTAAAGACCGAAGAGCTTATTGGATATAATCTTATTAGTTATCACAACGTACATTTTTTTCTTCATTTAATGAGAGAAATAAGAGAGGCAATTAAAACAGAAACTTTCCAAAAATTAAAGAACGAATGGATGGTGTAAATTAAGATTTTGTATTTTGATTTATTCTTACAAAACTATCTGTTATGATTTAGATTTTTCTTTGGATATTAGATGTTTAATAATTTCGTTTGATTTATTAGAGTACAACCCAAAGAAATGATAAAATAATGTTATCTAAGGCCTTTTATCGCAGTGGCACAACCTTTACAGATTTTACGAGTTTTTCCTTTAATTTTAATCTTATGTATATCATCTAGACCATGTTCTTCGCCGCATACAAGGCAAATATGTTTTTCGTCTATTTTCTCACCTCCTTTTTTTCTTTATTTACGTGATTTCAATATCCTTTTTGTATATTTTCTGTAAATCCATTCAGCGATAAAACAAATAATTATAACAATAACGAGAATTATCAAAGTAACTGGTGAATGAAATATTTCATAATAGGTAAGCACACCAAAGAAAATAGTACAGCTTATAATTGATAAAATGATGATGAAAGGATTTGCCCCTGTTTCTTTATATAATTTAAGATGAGAAATATTAACCGCACCATATATCAATAGAAATGAAGCACTGCCAAGCATCGCAATTCCATCAAGCTCTAAAAAATTTGCAAAGAAAAGTACAATCCCTGAGGTAATAAATAATCCTTCAGTACTTTTTCCCCATAACTTCCGTTCAAAAAATTTTGGGAGTTCCCCATGTTTTGCAATAGTATAACTCACATTCGCTCCACCATAGAGTGTTGCGTTAATTGCTGAAGATGTAGAAAAAAGTGCGGCTATAGCAATGAAGGTGAAACCAAGTTTTCCAAGGAACGGTTCTGCTGCAGCTGCAAGAGCGTAATCTTTTGCGTTTATAATATTATTAATTGGTAAATTTCCTAAAACAGTAAGAGATACTAAAACATATATTATCATAGTAATTATGACAGCAAGGTATAACGCTCTTGGAAGGGTTTTTTTTGGATTTTCCATATCTTCTGCTGTATTTGTAATAAGACCAAATCCTTCGTAGGCTAGAAAAACAATTCCTGCTCCAAAGAATATGTTTGTTGTTTGTGGAAAATTTGATAAAGCAAGCTTGGAGGGATCTATAAAGAAAAAACCTACTATAATAAATAAAATAAGGATTATTACTTTGGTTGCTACTATAATAATTTCTGATTTTCCAACTGCTTTAGCGCCAATGAAGTTTATCCCTGTGAATATCAATATAATAATTATGATAAAGACATTCAACCAAAGACTAGAGGCATAAAATGGTAGAAACGTCATTGCATAACCAGCAAATGCTTTGGCATATAATGCCAGGGCGAAAATATAACCTATCCAAAGAAGGATATTGAAACCACCACTGAGTACTCCATCTCCAAATCCTTTTACAAGAAATTCAACAGGTCCTCCTGCAGAGGGATATTTTGATCCAAGTTTTGCATATGAATAGGTGCAAAGTAATGCTATCAATCCAGCAATAATGAAAGAAAGATACATTGCGTGACCTGCTATCTGAGCAGAAACACCTAGAATAGAAAATATTCCTGCACCTATCATTCCTCCTATTCCGATAGAGATTGCAGACCAGAGCCCTATAGATTTTTTATTTTTCATTTAATCTTCTCATATTTTTTACATTTCAGTAAAAATGTTTAATATTTTAAATCATATTTTTTTAGCTAGTTTTCAAGATTAGTATTAAACAAATCATGTTTGTCCTATGTTACGATAACAGGATGAATGTATATCGTGAAAGCTAAAAGAACTACATAAATTGTATCACGCCTCTGAATTTGAAATACATAATCTGTATACATATAAATTGTGACGGATATTCCAAGAGTTGAACAGGTCAATTGGAAAAATTTCCGATAACATAATATCGTTTATTTCTCTGTTGACTGCTTTTCTTTAAATTAGGCTGATATATCAAATAAAATTATTTAACCATAAGTAATCAAATTTGATTACCTATGATTAGAAAAATTTATTAATAATAAGAGCGTATATAATTCCATGAATTCACTAAGAATAGTAAAAAAGCTTGAAGAATATCCTACATTTAATATTGACACTTTTGTAAATATTATTGATAAAGATAAAACTTATGCTAAAACGCATCTAAACAGGTTGAAAAATAGAGGTATAGTAAAACAAATTCAGAGAAATGTTTACACAGTACAAGAAGACCCTTTGATTATCTCCTCAAGAATAGTATGGCCGAGTTACATTTCTTTATGGGCTGCATTTCGTTATCATAATTTAACTGAGCAAATACCAAATAAAATATCTGTTATAACCACTCGTACAAAAAGTCGTAAAAACATAGAAATAATGAATACAACAATTATTTTTGAAAAAATTAAACCAGCATGGTTTTTTGGTTTTTCAAAAATCAAAATACAGGGATTTGAGGTTTTCATGGCAGAGCCTGAAAAAGCTCTAATAGACGCTGTTTTACTTAAGAAAATCTCAACTGCTGAGATATACTCCATCCTAAAGGAAAATATTAAAAATATCTCCACAAAAAAAATTGGAGATTATATTCTAAGAACAAAGAACAATGCTTTGGCAAAAAGATATGGTTGGATGCTTGAAAATCTTGGATGTAATTATGCAAAAAAACTAAAAAAACAGGCATATAAGACTATGATACCACTCGATATTACTCGACCCTTTACTAGGTTAAAGGATAAAGAATGGGGAATTATTGTTAATATTGGGAAGGTATAATGATATCAAAGTTAGAACTTACAAGAATTGCTGAAATAAAACATCTCACAGTCAGAAATACTGAAAAAGATTACCTTCTCGAACTTTTGTTGCATATCTTATCAGATGATAGACGTTCTCTGATTTTTAAAGGTGGAATAGCGCTGTATAAATTTTATAATCTCAATAGGTTTAGTGAGGATCTTGATTTTGATTTTGTTGGAAAACGATTTGATACAGTTAAGATGATAAAAAAAATAATCAGACATCTCGAACTAATTGGAATGCAAAGAACAATTTTTGAAAAAACAGAACATGGTAACGAAATTAATATACGATTCGCAATAAGAGGACTGAAATACCTTCGTTTGAACTCTCTGTACTTGATGTTGAAGAAATTGCAGCAGAAAAAATTAGATGTATCTTTACTAGAGAAAAACCAAGAGATATCTATGATCTCTGGTTCTTATCAAGAAAAAACATTACTATAGATATTTCAGTTGTGAATAAGAAACTTAAAATCTATAGGTTAACATTTAATCAAAAAAATTTCTTGAAAAAAGTGAATGAAAAACGTAACATGTGGAGACGAGATCTACAGGATTTAATTATAGGAACCTTACCCGATTTTAACAAGATTAGAAACGAGATAGAGAACTGGTGTAAAAGCTGGGCATAATAAAATATGTTTCAGTTTATGACTAATCTAACAAAAATCAATGGTCCTGCCGGAATTTGAATCGGTTAATAAGAGAAATTTCAGCCAACATAATGCCGTTTTTAGACCTGTTGGTTTTTAGGCAATTTAATCAACCTCACTAAATCCTTCTTTCTCTTCTATGATAATTCATGAGTCATGATAGGGCGATATCACATTTATCCCCATTTGTGGAAATGGAGAGAAGGCTTTTGTTATCTGCTTTTCCTCACGTTCTTTCTCACTATTTTTGCTATAATTAATTCTTTTCTTTTAATATTTATTCCCTTAACAATCGTTAGAGATAAATTTATTAAACATGAATATATTTGAAATATATAGTTTTTTATAAAAAGGGAGGTTATAAATGCTTAATAATTTGTTAAAAAAATGGCGTGTTATTGGGATAATAATATTATTTGTGGGAACAATTATTTTACCGGTAACCGGAATAGCGGAAAAACAAATTAAATCAATTAGTACTAGGAGCATTTTGTATGTTGGTGGCAGTGGACCTGGTAACTATACAAGGATACAAGGGGCAATAGACAATGCAAGCGATGGAGATGTAATCTTTGTTTATAATGGAATATATTTTGAAAATATAGATATTTATAAATCAGTTAATCTAACTGGTGAGGATAAAAATGGTACTTTAATTGATGGTAGTGGAAGTGGAGCTGTTGTTGACATTTCTGAACATTGGGTGAATATTAGTGGGTTTACCATCCAAAAAAGTGGAAGTAATTTAGGACATTCGGGGATTATTATTAAATCAGACTATAACACTATAGCGAATAATATCATTTCTTCAAATAATAATAATGGTATAAATATCTACGGTTTCGGTAATAATACAATCGTTAATAATAAAATAATCTCAAATAGTGGCTATGGAATATTTTTTTCAGAGGCTTTTTGTAATAATATTATTGGTAACAATATTACTTTAAATACCAGAGATGGAATCTATATTGAACTTGGTGGTGGAAACCTTATAATTGGCAATGATATAAGTTTTAACAATATTGGAATAACTCTTTTTGATTCTCAAACCAACGTAACAAGTAATAACATCTTTATGAACTCCTGGTTTGGGCTCCATGTTCTATATGAAGATTCTTGTATAATTTATGATAATGAAATCCGCTTAAATGTTGGATGTGGGATAGGATTAATTGAATCTAATTATCATAATATAATTAGTAACACCATTATTTTTAACCATGGGCATGGAATATATCTTAACATCTCCTCATATAACAATATTAAGGGCAATATTATTTGTTTGAATAGTGGAAATGGGATCTTACTTGATTTTTATGGCGATAGCAATTTAATTTATCATAATAACTTCTTGAATAACACTCAGAACGCATTTGATGAATTCAATAATACTTGGTATTGTGAGACACTTAGGGAAGGAAATTACTGGGATGACTACAATGGTACAGATGATGATGGTGACGGTATTGGTGATACTCCTTATGATATTCCAGGTGGAGACAACCAAGATTTATATCCTCTCATGGATCTATATGGATTACCAATTGCAGATTTTATCTACTATCCAACCAATAGAACATTTGATGGTTCGTTATCATATGACGATGACGGATTCATTGTTTTGTATGAATGGGATTTTGATGATGGGTCAACTGGTAAAGGTGAGTTTATTACCCATGTCTATAATGTTTCTGGAGTATTTAATGTGACTCTAACTGTTACCGATGACGATGGATTTCAGGATAATATAACAAAGAGTGTAAAAGTAGTAGCAAATTATCCCCCGGGAATCCCTTTAATAAATGGTCAATTAAAGGGAAAAAAGGGGAAAAAATACTCTTATACATTTATATCTGAAGACTTTAACGAAGATGATATTTTTTACAACATTGACTGGGGAGATGGAAATATAAGCAAGTGGTTTGGTCCTTTCCCATCAAATCAGCAAATAATTGTCAATCATTCTTGGTCAGATAAGGGGACGTATAAGATAATGGCTAGAGCCAAGGATATTTTTGGAGAAATTGGAGAATGGGGAACATTAGAAGTAAAAATGCCGAAAATCAAACTATTCATTTTCAATTTTCCTTTACTAAATTGGCTTTCTGAACGGTTTCCAAATGTGTTTCTGATATTGCGATATATGCTTGGACTATAAATAAAGTAGGAGAGGTTGAAGGAAGGAGAGTTCAAATATCGTTTTTTTCCTCCTATTTCCTTCCTTCATTAAATATAACTGATATGAAACTTATTTTTGTGATAACTGTTACAATAAACAGTAGTTAAATTTATATCTTATTATAATATTACCTTTGTTATAAAATTTGGGAGGAATAAAAATTAAAAAGAAAATAATAGGAACGGTTTTATTTACGTTCTTAATAATAATTATATCTTCCCCAGTAATATCATCTGAAGAACGAGGAGCTGTACTTGATATTGAATTTTCTAGTGGTTTAAATACAAAAATGGTTATCAGAAATGTTGGTGACACAGATGCGCTTTTTGTTTACTGGAACGCATCTATAGCAGGTGGATTCATAAAAAAAATAAATTTATCATACAGTGGTTTTATTGGGAGCATTCCACCTCATGAGGATATGATAGATTTTGTAATTACTTTTCCTTCAGAACAACTAACTGGGTTTGGTAAAATCAAGATAACCGGTACTGTGGATTCATTGCTCACTTCACCAGTTGTAGAAGAAATAAACGGGTTTTTATTGTTTTTCTTTGTGATAATATTACCTAGCTAATGATTATTTAATCAATAGTAATCCTATTATTGATATACAAATTAAAAATATTGGACATATTACATATATCAAAAGCATAAATAAAAATCCAATAGGATTATTTTTTATCAAAACATCTAAAGTTGGTACGCCTGAATATGTTAGAAAAAGCATAAAAGTACAAAATAAAGATATAAAACCAACAATAAGTCCTATAACAAATAAAACTCTTAAATTAAATCTTTTTTTAGCAGATATTTCCATACAATCACTGGCTTTTAATAGAATTAGTTTGGATATTAACTTTATTGTTATTGATGTTTTTTTACCATTTTGGAGATTATATTAATTGAAAAAAAACACTTGATTATTTAGACATTAAATTCCTTAATAACTTTCCCACTGAAATCAACAAGTCTTCTTTTTTTACCGCTTTCTTCTACAGACATATCAAAATAATTGCCAATTTTTTTCCATTTTTTCATATGCATCACCTCATCATTGTTTTATATTCTACTATTCAGTATTCATTTAATTTGGCAATTTATAATATTTATCATAGAATTATCGTGAATCGTCGAATTTTTTTGAAATTAATAATAATAAAAAACTCAAAAGGTTATTATTTTGGAGGATTCAAAAATAAAAAATTACATGTTTTTTTTTAACTGCCTTCAACTTCAATTTTTCTTTGATTATTTTCTTCTTTATTTTTTTTGGTGTTTTTCAAAGTTACTCTTACGTAATATCCTAAGCATAATGCAATGCCACAGGAAAATGCGATTAGTGGTGTCCATAAATTATTGCCTATTACAAACCTCAATATTATTGCTAAAATTAGGAATGAAGAGACCAGTATTATTACCGAATTTGCAAACCTATGTGCCTCAAGATCATTTTCAATATCGGCCATATATTTTCCAGAATAACCTATTAAATATTAACATTTTTGGAGGTTTTCCTTAATTGAAATTTAAAAATAATATTAACCAGGATTATAGCTCAAATCTTTTGGTACTAAATGGTGCTGTAGGAGGACAATATCAAAAATGGAAATTATAAATAGAAAAAATAAGCTAAAGACATATCTAACAATTTATATCCAATATGGATTGGAAAGATATGGGCGAACTTGAATATGTAAAAAATTTTAATAGATTGAATTGCTCAATAAAATTGAATCCGCAGGATTATACATTTGCTGTCATTGCAATGCATGGAATCCTCAGACAAAGATTGTCTTTGTCAACAGTTGAGAAACGACTTAGGATTGCACGTTTTATGGAGTCTTATACTATGCCAGTTGATTTCAGAAATCTTAGCTATGAAAATTTCATTAGACACATGGATTTCAGAGAACAAATAGTAAAATGTGGCTAGGGTGCTTTTAAAGGTGAATGGCTTGTTGATAAGTCGGTTTTTAGAAAATCAACTACGTGGTTACTTTGATTTTATAGAAGGAAGACACGCTAATTATTCTCAAGTGTATAGGCAAAATAGTGGAAGAAATACTAAAGATGAAGGTTCTACGGATCTGCCGGGATTTGAACCCGAGTTAGAGGCTCCGGAGGCCCCTGTGATATCCAAGCTACACTACAGACCCAGTAATAGGTTTTGCTATCAACATTAGAAATAATATGTTTTCTATCTAATATAATATTGATTTATAAAACAGAGCAAGTTTCAGAAGTTGGTAATTTAAAATGGATTTAAAAGAAACTATTAAGAATCGTCACAGTGTCAGGTGTTTTTCTAATAAGAAATTGCCTATGAAAATAATTTTAGATATTTTGGAATACGCCCATCTAGCTCCGTCCGCAGGTAATTTACAAGCCCGAGACTTTATAATAGTTGATGATGAACAACAAAAAATCAAATTAGGTAAAGCTTCCTTAGATCAAGTGTTTATTGCCGAGGCACCTGTAAATGTAGTTGTATGTGCTAACTTAAACCGTATATCTCCATATGGTTATCGAGGAAAAGAACTTTATTGTATTCAAGACTCTGCTGCTGCGGTCGAACATATATTGCTTTTAGCAGTGGATAAAGGTCTAGGAGCATGCTGGATTGGTGCATTTGATGAAAATGAAGTTTCAAAAATTTTAGAATTACCACCACATATTAGGCCAGTTGCAATAATTCCTATAGGTTATATAGTTGGTAAAACAGAAATTACTTCAAGAATTGATATGGAATTCTTAACTCATTTTAACAAATGGTAGTTATAATTGATTTATTCTGTTTTCTTTTCAATAGAAGGGTCTTCGGTTGATTTTTCTATACCATCTTTATTAGGTTCTATAGCTATGCTTTCAACAGGTTTCTCAATACGTTCCTGTGCTTCTATAGGAATTTCTTCCTTTTTTTGATCTTCTGTTGGCGTTTCAGGTTGTATTTTTTCTCTTTTACCTTTAAATTCTGTGTAACCACATTTTCCACAGCTTAAGCGATTTTTATGTTCAGCAAGAAATACTCCATCACCACATTTTGGGCAATTCCTTCGCAATCGAATAATTTTGTCTCCCTCAATTTTAAATATTTCTCTTTTTATCATGGCTATTCCTTCTGTTCAGGGGTTTTTTTTGCTTCCTCTTTTTTATCCTCTTGAGGTTTTTTGACTTTCTCAGTTTTTTCAATGTCTCCAACTGTTTTTTCACCAGATTTTTCAGGTTTTTCCTCTAAAGGTTTTTCCACTTGTTTTTCCTCGGGTTTTTCTTCTTTCTTTAACGATGGCCTTGCTGGCTTTTCTTCTTTTGGTTTTTTCTTTTCTGCTGCAATTACATTGTTTCTTATAAGGATAAATTTCTTTTCCCGAGCTTTTGCTTCTTCTACTGATGTATATATCTTTGCATAACCTAAAGTTTCTGTATTACCAAAATTTGCTTTCATATAGTTAATCATTACATTTTCTTTTTTTACCTTAAGTTTATCTGCAAGTTCACTTCTAACAAGTTCACGTTTTGGTGTACCTTCACCATCATGATGTAAGCTAAAGTAAACTTCAGTTCTTTTTAATAGTGGATTATTGGTTTTTGATTGAATATCGATTTCCATGTCGATCACATTCTATCTAATATTTCTTTAGCTTTGCTTTTATATTCTTCAGTAACCTTAACTACTATGACACCTTTATTCGGCAATCCATATATTACTGTTGCGTATGGTGGGGCTAGATATATTGCTACAAGTGATGCTAGGTCCTCTTCACCATCAACTTCTATTAAAAACGGGCCCTCTTTTATTCGTTCATATGAAGTTTTTATTGCGTTCCATAATTCATCAGTAATGGTTCCCGATGGGTTTTTTATTTTTATTTTTTCTTTACCAAATCTGCTAATTGTCTCTTTCATGCTTGTTGAAGACTTTTTACGTTCTAAAAAATAATCAACCACACTGATATTTGGATTGATTCCATTTTTTAGAAGTGTAAAAGTAACCATATCGCCGACTGAAACAATTAATTTCTCGTTTTTAATAAGTTTTAAAAGACCTTTTTCGTCAACAAGACTTCCAATTTGTTCCTTTAATTTATATCTAAGATTTTCAGGTAAAACACGCATCACTAGCCTACCTTTAATGCATATTTACCGGGTTTGGTGATGTTCATTTTTTTAGCAATCTGAGATTTTGCAGGTTCACGTATTATAACATATCCTCTCCAACGTTTTACAGTTTGGTCAGAACACATAGGACATCGGTCTTTATCTGTTAATAAGTGGCAGTTTTTGCATGCCATTAAGTTTTTCATTTTCTACCCTTCTTCTTTTTCTTACCGACTTTCTTTTTAGTCTCTTCTTTCTTTTCATCTGTTTCTTTTAGCCATTCATGGGCACCAAGAGCAGGCTGTCTCATAGTGAGACCGATTTTACTTTCTCTGGCAGATAACTCGTTTAGACTTACTGCAACAATTCTTGCTCTAACAGTATCGCCGACTTTTAGAACCTTTTTATTTTCCTTACCTACTATTCTTTCATTTTCTACATCTACGTTAACATAATCATTCATGATTTGACTCATGTGTATAAGAGCGTCAAAAGGTCCAATGTGACAAAAAGCACCAAACTCGACAATTTCACATACAATTGCATCAATAACTTCCTGTAATTGTGGATTAAACGTTAGTGCTTCGAATTCAACCTTTTGATACATACCGCCGTCGCCGTGAATTACAATCCCGTCACCAAGCATGTTTATGTTACTAACGGCAACGATTAAACCATGTTTTTTTCTAATAACTCCTTCAAATGTTTTTTGAACTATATCTTTTACAGAGGTTTCTAAGTCTTCACCAAATCTCTCTGGCGGTACACGTATTGTATCATTTAATTTCACAAGACTATACATTATATCACTTTTTTATATGATAAAATCGACTTGGAATATACTTAATCCTTATATTCTTTTTGAGGGGTATAGTAAAAAATGAAAACTATAAAATATGACTCAGTTGGAATTAACTAAATTCTTTTAAATATTTAATATAATTATAGATTAAGGAGAAGGTTTATAAAACATCCGTTATTCCAGTTTTGTAAACGATAGCAAAATAAAATTCTTACATAGTTGATTATAAAAAAATTTCCAGGAGATACAAACATGGTAGAATTCAAAGTCGTAGTTAACGATACAAAAAATGGCAAATCACATAATATTCTTGTTAGTGGTCATCATGCAAATTCTTTAATTGGTAAAAAAATTAGTGATGAAGTAGATGGGATTTTTGTTTCACTACCTGGTTATAAATTACAAATAACCGGCGGTACCAATAAAGATGGATTTCCTATGAGGGCGGATCTACCTGGGACTTCAAGAAGAAAGTTGTTACTAAGTAAAGGATTAGGATATAAACCAAAAGAAAATGGTAAAAGAAAAAAGAAATCACTTAGAGGAAATACTATAAATCCCGATATTGTCCAAATAAATATGAAGGTAATAAAACACAGTACAAAACCTATTGAAGATCTTATTAAAGTAGAAAAAAAAGAAGAGCCAGATAAAAAAGAGGAGCAAGAATGAGTGTCTCTAAAAACCCAGAAGTAAACATTGGAATGATTGGCCATGTTGACCATGGAAAAACTACGTTAACTCAACGTTTAACAGGTAAATGGACAGATGAACATTCTGAGGAATTAAAAAGAGGAATTTCGATAAGATTAGGTTATGCTGATGCTGCTTTTTATAAATGTCCGAATTGTGATGAACCTAAATGTTACACGACAAAAAATACTTGTTCCAATTGCAACAGCCCTGCAGAACTTCTTAGAGTAGTATCATTTGTTGATGCACCTGGTCATGAGACATTGATGGCAACAATGTTATCTGGTGCTGCGATAATGGATGGTGCAGTACTTGTTATTGCTGCCAACGAACCATGCCCCCAACCACAGACCAGAGAACATTTAGCTGCTTTAGAAATCGCAGGTACAAAAAACATTATCATCGTTCAGAATAAAATAGACCTAGTTAGTGAGAAAGACGCTATAAAAAATTATGAACAAATTGTAAAATTTGTAAAAGGCACTTGTGCAGAAGGTGCACCTATTATACCTGTAAGCGCTCACCATGACATAAATATCGATGTATTAATTAAAACAATGGAAGAACGTATTCCATCACCAAAAGTGGATCTTGATAAACCACCACTTATGTATATTGCTAGGAGTTTTGATATCAATAAGCCAGGATCGCGTCCCAACGGATTGAAAGGCGGAGTAGTTGGCGGGTCATTGATAAGAGGGATTATAAATAAAGATGATGATATTGAAATATCGCCAGGTAGAGGAATCGAGGTTGAAGGTAAGCATGTCTTAGAACCAATAATTTCAAAGGCTCATTCCTTTTTTACTGGAGGTAAATCTGTGGATAAAGCCACTCCTGGAGGATTACTTGCTATTGGAACATTATTAGATCCTGCTAGGGTAAAATCTGATTCATTTTCTGGTCGGGTTGTTGGAAGACCTGGACAACTTCCAACAGTTTTAGAAAGCTTTGATTTAACAATGCATTTATTAAAACGTGTTGTTGGAACAATAGATGAAAAAAATGTTGAACCTTTGAAAACAAACGAACCACTAATGCTCACTGTTGGTACAGCCACGACTGTAGGAATAATATCAGAAATACGTAAAAACAAAGTTAGAGTAAAATTAAAATTACCTGTTTGCGCTGATGAGGGACAAAGGATAGCTGTTAGCCGTAGAATTGAAGGAAAATGGCATTTAATCGGCTATGGGGAGATAGAATACATAAAACAGTAATCCTTGATAGTAGTGCTATACTAATGCTTTTTGAATTTTCAATAGATTTAGAAAAAGAGCTTACAAGACTTTTAGGTATATGTGATATAATAATTCCCAAACCTATTATTCAGGAGTTAGAATTCTTATCAAAACATGGTATGGGGGAGAGAAAAGTCAAGGCAAAAGCCGCCCTAAGGGTTATAAAAAGATACAAAACTATTGAAATGAAGGAAAAACGAGGTGATGATTCAGTTATTGAAATAGCTACTAAAACAAATGGTATTGTTGTTACAAACGATAAGATCTTGAAAAAACGACTAAAGGAAAAAGGTATATCAACTATTTTTTTACGTGGAAAGAAAAAATTGGAAATGGAATAATTTTTCACAAAGCATCAAGAAAGTTTTTATAAATAAAAGGGCCATTCTGCTACCAATTAAGTCGGGGTGGCTCAGCCTGGTTAGAGCGCCTGACTCATAAGCTCAGCTAAAAGGTTCGTATTTATTAGCCCTGCGCTAAGAAATCAGGAGGTCGCGGGTTCAGATCCCGCCCCCGACATTCGGGCAGTCTACCCCGGACTCTAAGTCTACCCCGTACTTTGTTTATGTGAATGCAACATCATATTCGCCCGTTTTGTTTTTCTCATCCTCTGAACGATTTCTCCTGGCATTGCATTAAGTCTTTCTCCGAGCTGTAATGGTTTTCCCCGTTGTAATCGAGAAAAAATTAGCCTTATCCGTTCATCATCATAATTTTCTAAAATTCTAAAATTTAATTTATAATCAAGAAAATCTTTTCTTTGTTTGTCATTAATTGGAATTTCTCCATTAAATGTTCTTCCGTGGTTTTTCTCTCCAGAAAATTTCTGATTTAATTTTAATTTATTATCATGGAATTTTATTATTGCGTTTAATCTTTGTTAACCATCTACGACATAATATTTATCTTCTTGAGAATTGTAATTTAAGAAAAAAATTGGCATTGGTTCTCCTCTTAAAATGGTATCAATAAGACATTGATTGTCTTCATTTGACCATGCATCTGGAGGTCTTTGATAATTAAAATCGACTTTGTATTTATGTTTATTATTTACATAATCTTGTATTTTCACCATTTTATGACCTCAATCGACTATCTGAAAACACTTGATCCTTTTTAAATCTTCAAATTATCAATTTTATACTAATTTATCCAATAAATTTTAAATAACTACTCGTTTTTAATCCAATTCTTCAATGTAGACGTTCTCCCAGCCTTTACATCCAATAAAATAGCAATATCTCGTCCATGAGCTGAATTTATTCTTTTTTCTACATGTTTTTTCCATTCGTCAGCTACTTTTGCAATTTTTGTAAATAGTATCATCCAGTAGTAGCCTCCTTCTGATCGAGGAATTTTAATCTTGGCATATGCTGTTTTACCACAATCGCGGAGAATTCTCTCAATAAATAATGTTGTAAACTCTTCAGGTGATTGGGCATTTTTCCATTGTTCGCTACCAAATAATTCTGTTAAACGCATCCCACTTGCTTCTGCTGCTTGATGTTCATTTTGAACGATAGATGCACATTTTATCCGCCAACATTCAGCTTCGAACCATGTAATCATCGCATCTCCCTTACATTTCAAAAGTGGACTAATGCCCGCCCAGGTCATTCCTTGAAATGCTTGAGGATCAATGACGATATAAGAGATAGTTTGATATCGTAATTCTTGAGCTATGTCCTGAGAAACGTCAACTATATCTTTATTAAAAACAGTAACATTTTGTTGAGGTAACAATGTTTCAAGCCTTTTTTGTAAAGCGTCTCCCTTTTGAGGGTCTATCTCTACTGCAAAGACAAGATCGAATGGAAATTTTCTTGCAGACAAAAGTGCCCCTGGACAACTTCCACAAAAGTAGTCGCCAGATCGTTTTGTAGATGTCACACCGCTACCAGCCATAGTATCAACATAGGCAAGTTTATATCCATATCTTTCACGAAGTTGTCTATGTGCTATTGGTGAAAAAAAGCCAACCCAATATGCAATGCTAATTAATTTTAGAAGCGAGTGATCATTATATTTATCAACAACATCAGGACAAATTCTTTGGAGATTTTTTCCGTTTTCAACGAAAAAATCTAGAGATGTCTCAAAGAACTCCTCATCTTTTTTAGGTAATCCTACTTTTGCCGTTTTGTTCACCTTGTGTTCATCAAAGGATACAATTGCATTTTATATTTTCAAACTTCATCCCTAAACTTTCCCACATTTCTTTTGTTTCTTTACACAAACCAATATCAACGAACTTATATTTTGACTTTAAATAAGAGATAATTGTTTTATACATCTGTAACCGTGTTGTGAAGTTGATCTTTTTTCCCCAATTTGATGATTCATTGAGATAATCCACCCAGCTTCTATCCTTTGAATTGTTGATGGTGCTTTGTAATCCACGAAGTGATCCTAATGTTATTCTTTCAGGAATGAGATGTTCAAAGAGATAATCAATAACTTCAATGTACTCCTCTTTCCAATTTTCTACAGGAACAAGTGGATCCAATCGGATTCTAATCGTATATCCAGCGTCATATAATTTCTTCGCTGCTTGTATACGTTGTTTTGGATTCGGTGCTTTTTTCTCCCATCGTTTTGCCACATTAATAGAATTAATACTAAAGCTAACAATTAAACAATTCTGTGAATCTGAAGCTAATATTTTTTGTATATTGGTTGACTTTGTCAATATCAATAATTTATGTTTTTGTTGCTCTTTAAAAAGTGGAATAATTAATTTTGATAATGCATAACCATTGCCTTCAAATAACAATGAATCGGATAGTTCACCTGAATTAACTAACGAGGGAATGGTATTTTGTTCAAGATATTTTTTAACATGGGTAACAATTTTCTTTTTTTCTTTACAATATGGTTCTTTGCCATTTGGCCGAAATCTCATTGTTCCATTTAGATAACACCATGCACAATCAAAATTACATCCATTTGCCCATTTTAACTCGACAAAATGCGGACAGATCACATCTTCTTTTTCTTTTGGAAAAGGTGTTTTATCAAATAATGTTAGTATGGATCCATCAGATAGATTAGAAAAAAATGGTTTAATTTCACCTTTTAAAGTTAGCATATTTTTAAACTCAATTGATAATGATGAACTAGGGATTCTACATCTCATTCGATCTTCAACATTACCTGTTGATAATATATTAAAAGCATCCATTGGATTTTGTATCATTCCCATTGTATCATCTAACTCATTATTGATTTCTAATGGTATCTGAATTAACATCACATTATATACACGTTTGCGTCTTTATAAAGCTACAGGGGAGATCACTGAAAGTAAAATTTTCCACCACCTTAGAGGATTTCATGCAGTTTGTGATTTCTTTGACTAGTAAATAATTGAAGATAGCTCATAGGATGATTCTTCCACTTACTAGGTTCCTTGAACAAGTGTAAAAAAATTACTTTGTAACCATTTCTATCGAAAATTCTCCTTCTATATTCATAATCAAAATTCTCAGAACCACATACTTCCACATATACTCCAAATGAAATCAAATAGAAATCTGGTGCCCACACTCTTGGTCGCTTATTTTCATCCCAGACAAAAACAGGATGCTCGTATGACCATTTGATATCCATCTCTTTCAATAGCTCAACTACTTCTTTTTCAGCGCATGTCATTTTATCATAAATTGATCCTCTCTTCATAATAAACCTCCAGAAAAAGTGAAAAAATAAAGAAGGCTTTTAGTGAGTAGACATTGAATGTACTCTTAGCCAAAAAACGGGCCTATCTTGTACGCTCCAACAGGAGTAAAATTGATGCGTCACGACGGGAGCATAATTTTATTATAAATAAGTTATAAAAATAATTTTATATTCAACCAATAGTTAATAGCGATTTAATACGGTTATATCTTTCAGAACGTTATGGGTTGTTTTTTTCC
>SMTZ1_10009293_pt1 | contig 20305 bp, 22 predicted proteins | sample DeeMarSWOR136_30_FD_25667 | JGI IMG/M metagenome (IMG submission 25667) | reverse complement strand
ATCAGGCCGATCACCGCAGACAAGGAAAGGATGAGTCCCGAAAGGAACGTGATGGCGGACATAGTCCACAGCCGCCTCTTCCACGGGTAGATCGTGTAAAAAAAGAGGAAAAACGCGCACACGATGAAGAGTATGGAGTCCAGTGAGAGTAAAATACGCAGGATTAAAGGCCCTGTTTCTTTGACCATTTGCAGCACCGCCAGACTGAGCGATGCCAGCGCGCCAGGATACGCCGCGTTCACGAGGGGTTGTATGAGCCGTTCCTCCTCCTTCCCCATCACCGTCTCCCCCCCATCTCTACGGGAATCAAGGCTCCTCAACTAGCCTAATATCCAATCTTTGAGTCCCAGTCGCCTCGTGTAAAACCGGAGACACGGCTTCCGCTGCGGCTTCCTCCCCAGGATGATTCGGTCTCCGTGCTTGATCTCCCGCTTTTGATTCTTGAACCATTCGTCACCAATTGTTGTGCCATTGGTACTGTTCAAATCCTCGAAGAAGTATTTCCCTTTGTCACGGTCGCAGACGATTTGGCCATGAAACCTCGAGACCGTTTTGAGATCAGGCAGGCAGATGTCATTATCCACGTGCCGCCCAATAGTGGTGCGTCTTTTGTTGATTACGAACTCCGTGCCATCATCTTCCCCGTTTTCTACGATCAGCCGCGCCGGCTCCCCTTCGGATATGAACGTAGAGTTCTCCTCGTCGTCCTCATCCTTTTTCTCGTTCACGTAGGACAACTCCCGTGTGTACTGATGTCACACTCCTTCCAATATCGTATCTAACCTGACTTTACCTTTCGGTCATTCCCACCATGGATACGAGGGTAGCTTATTCGATTAGCGTCTAATAAGCCTTATTACCCCTGAATAGACATTGAAGAAGTGGAAGAGGGAAGGTCTTGGATACCAGCCCGACCAGTCTACCCCAGATCTTCGACGTCGTAGACGTAAAGAATGGGACGTACGGCCTCGTTTACCTGTGTACCTGGAAAGGCTATACTCCCCTCAGCGTCCCGCAGCCTCCTTTGTTTGCGGTTAAAACCCTCAAGGATCGGTATCGAGGAGACGAGCGAATAGTAAATCGCTTCTATCGGGAGGCAGAGACCTGGGTCAAACTGGGGCGACATGAACACATTGTGCGAGCCGACTTCGTGTTAGAGATCGATCAGATGCCTCACATCTTCATGGAGTACGTCGCAGGAGGCACCCTGAACGCCTACATCCAGAAAGGTAGCCAGGATATCCGCCAAGCGTTGGATTTCGCGATTCAATTCTGCGACGGAATGATCTACGTGAACACCCAGGACGTCGGACACGCTGGAAAGGGCCTCGTGCACCGCGACATCAAACCTGCGAACCTTATGTTGACCCCGAACCAGACGTTGAAGATCACGGACTTCGGCCTCGTGAAAGCGTTCGATGAGGGCGTCACGGGCTTCGCGGGAACGAAAGAGTATGCCTCTCCCGAGCAATTCGTTGGCGGCTACATCGACTGCCGCTCTGACATGTACTCGTTTGGGATCGTCCTCTACGAGCTGTTAACAGGGACGCGGCCGTTCCCCGGACCAAGCTTCGAGGCGTTTGCTGAACAACACAGGAACCATCGACCTGAACCTCCCACCAGTCTAAACCACCACATCCCGAAGGAACTGGAGTCCCTCATCCTACGCTGTTTGGAAAAGAACCCGGAAGATAGATACCTGTGTTTCGAGGCCTTAAGAGTCCGCCTCATGGATATACATCAACGATTGTATGGAGCAAGACATCACCGAACTCAGCCCAACGAACCACCGTCACGTATCGATCGATCGGTGTTACGGGGGTTGTCTCTCAGTTTTCTGGGCAAAATGGTGGAAGCCCTGTCGTGTCTGACTGAGGCGATTGAGAACGACCCACAGAACCTCCTCGCTTGGCATTATAAAGGCGAGGCACTGGATCGGGTGAAGAAGCATGCGGACGCCATTGCCTGTTTCGATGAGGCTTTGAAAATCGCGCCCGACCACGCACCGACGTGGAGCGCCAAAGCGGACGCCTTGGGAAATTTGGGGCGATATGACGCTGCCCTCCAATGCTACGAAAAGGCAGCTGCCCTAAAACCCATGCACACCAATCATGTGTTCTGGGCGAACAAAGGTCTAGCCCTGGTGGCGGTACAGAGATATACCGAAGCCATCGCCTGCTTCGACAAAGCTCTTGCCATTCAACCGAGGAGCGTAAAAGCGTGGTTTGGGAAAGCCCTCTTGTCGGAGCGTATGAATCGCCTTGCAGACGCCATGGACTATTATGATAAGGCTCTCGAGGCCAATCCACGGGACGCCGCGTCCTTGTACCGCAAAGGAAACCTGCTCTGTAGGGTAGGCCGATTTCAGGAAGCCATATCCTGTTTTGAGGCCGCTCTGCAAATCAATCCCCGAGATGTTAACGTGTGGACAAGCTTAGCAGGCTTACTGGCCAGTCTCAGCCGGTTCGAGGAAGCCCTCCGCTGTTGCGATCGAGCGATCGATATAAACCCACGGCATGACCTCGCCCATAGACTCAGGCAGCTGATACAGGCAAAACTTCGCCCGTAAGGCTTTCTTCCTTATGGCTCTCCCTTTACGTCGGTTCTCAATTCTTCTGATGGCGTGAACTGTTGAAAGCAAAGAATCTTGACAACGCCATAAAGGGAGCCAGCGAAAAGCATTATTTTCCGAAAAGAAGGATATCCTTAGCCGTCCAGCAACGGGTTGGGGCGACAAGTTGAGTTTGCGGAGACTCTAAGCCTTTAAGAGATGGTGAATTATCGGATTTTATTCGCTATTCGTTCCAGGTTGTTCATGTACTGTCCCAATTCTCTGACGCCTGTCGGGCTCAGTGCCGTTGAAACCAAGCCTATAAATGCTGGTCGGCGAGTCGCAGCTACTAACCGTTTGAGGCCGTCGGCTATCTGCGACTTGGTGATGGGACGATTGTGAACATCCAGTCCTTTCTCAAAGGCGTTTACCGCGTCATCAATCACCGCGCAGATTGTCGGGATCTGCTCCTTTGCCTTGGATGCGCCGGCACCGAAGGTGAAGCCGCCCATGGGATACTTTTGCGGTAACCTGGCGATCTCCGACTTCAGGACTTGCAGTTCTCGGATGACATCAGGTTTTCCGCCCTTACCAAACATTCTCCCAAACATCCCCCCTTTAATCGGTCTCCTATGAAATCTTTTTGATGGCTTTCTCCGCTAGTGCCTATACACCTTCATCCGCATTTGCGTCTAGTTCTTATAGATGCCAATCGCCAAGATCTTGGTGGGCGTCTTCTTGAACCTCCCCTTCACCGGCCCTTTTATCACCTTCCACACTCTGGAATACTCCTCATCAGGGAAGTTCTGATTTATCACCTGCATGGTAGCCTTTACCAGTATTTCGATGAACTGGGCATTTGCCTCAGGTTTTTCTAACGCTGTCTTGAAATGGTTCTTATACTGTGGCTTGACTACCTGTTCGTACGTGAGGTTATTTAGGGTGAAATGATCCCTCGCCTTGAAGGCCGTCGGCCCCTCAACTACGAGCTGCTCCGGGAACGCTATGACACTATATCCCACGCCGTCCGTTCCCAAGTTCTTAATTCGCTCTTCTGAAACGAGTATCGCATAAACCAATTTCTTTTCTTCTGAAACTCCCTTTTAACCTCTGGTTTCGAGCCAGCCAAGAGGACCCAAGAGCGGATCCTTAACCCGCACCCCATTTTCGTTGAAAGCCCGTTGAACAAATTATAAAAGCACCCGTAGCAAACAGTAATAGACACCTGCAAGCTCCAAGCCATTATTTTTCCGGAAACAATACCTATTGGAGTGATTGAGCGCGTATCACGGTCAGAGGGGAACCTGCTACAAGATGAAGGTGTACTTCGGCGTCTGTGGGGTGGGTCTGGGCCATGTGGGCCGCTGCATTCCTGTCGCGAAACGACTGCGCGAAAGAGGCGACCAAATCCTTTTTTCCACGTACAAGGACGCGTGTGACTATGTGAAGCGCGAAAACTTCCCCCTGTGTAAGGCCCCTCCCATCAGCTACGCTGTTCGACCTGATGGAGGCGTGGACTTCCGAAAGACAACCGCCGACCCCGGGCTCTTTTCCACCTATATCTTCCTCACCCAACTCAGAGCGGAAATCACGTTCATGCGCGGGTTTAACCCGGACTTCGTTTTTTCCGACTCTCGGCTCTCGTCTCTCGCCGCGGCGAAACTGTTGGGACTTCCCTCCGTCACCCTCCTCAACACGTATAAGGTCACCATTCCCCGGGAACGACGGTTTCTGACGCTGGCTCAGATCGCCGACGGCGGGATTCTCACCATCATCGGAGAGTCTTGGGCTCTGGGAAAAAAGATCTTAATTCCGGACTTTCCGCTCCCCTACACGCTTTCCCTCGCGAATCTTGAAATTCCTCCACAGCGACGGAGAAAAATCGAGTTCATCGGTCCGGTGCTGCCCGTCCGACCCGAAGCCTTACCCGAAAAGAATGTGATTCGCCAGAAGCTGGGGATCGACGACGACCTGCTCCTATACGTCCCCATTAGCGGCCCCGCGAAAGAAAAAGAGCACATCTCGCTCCTGCTCAAGCGTCTTCTGGTGAAACTGCCCGAGAATTATCACGTCGTGATGTCGCTGGGTCAACCTAACTCTTCAAGAACCCCCGTGAAAGCGGGGAATGTAACCGTCTACAACTGGCTGGATAACCGCTTCGAGTACCTCAAGGCATGCGACCTCGTCGTCTCCCGGGCGGGGTTGGGAACTCTCAGTCAATCCATTTGCTACGGAAAACCCCTCGTCGTAATTCCCACCCCCAGTCAAACCGAGCAAGTCAACAACGCCCAACGAGCGATGGCGCTGGGCGTGGCCAAGGTGATCAACCAAAAAGACCTCAACTACACCCAGTTCACGTCCGTTATTCAAGACATGTGTGAAACCGACGGGTACCTGAAGCAGGCGGAGACAATCCAGCGCGAAGTGTCCAAGCTCGACGCCGTCGAGACCATGGTCCGCATCATCACCAGCCGAGGGGAACACTTATAGCGGGATCTGCCGTATTCCCCTGACAGCCTCGGACGCGAGTTTTTGAACGTTGAACGTCTCCTCAGCGCTCTTCACGTCCCCGAGCCGCGCCTGAGCCGAGGGCTTTCGAGGGAGCGCCGTACATCCATGAACCGCCGGCGCCGACAACTCGTACGTACCGATCTTCTCCGCCCAACCAACGCTTTCGAGCTTTTCCCACCCAATTAAAGGTCGATACACAGGCAGGGCGGCGGCTTCATCCAGAATTCTCAGGTTCACGAGGGTCTGAGACGCCACCTGTCCCAAGCTCTCCCCCGTGACCAAACCGTCCGCGCCAATTTTCTCCGCCCACATACAGCCGATTCGATACATCATCCGCTTACAACAGAGGCAGATCAGTTTCGATGGCGCCTTCTCCACGATCTCCCGCATAATCTCCCCCGTGGACACCACGTGGAGCGAATAGGTGTCCAAGGGAACATACTGCCGGAGCCGTCTTGCCACCGTCAGCGCCCGCGCATAATAATCCTCGCCCACAAAGGGGCGTTGATCAAAAAAGAGCAATCTCACCGCGCACCCCCTCCGCATCATCAACCACGCTGCGACCGGACTGTCAATTCCCCCCGAAAACAAGCTGACCACCTTACCCTGAGACCCAAAGGGGAGGCCGGCGACGCCGCGGACAACACGATGATATACATATGCGGTTTGTCCCCGGGCTTCGATGTAAATCGTTGTATCGGGATTCGTGAGGTCCACGCGGATCCCTTTCCCCGACAATGCCTTCAACACCGCGTTTCCAACGACGACTTTAAGCTCCTTACTCGTATAGGGTTGGCTGCCTATCCGCCTGGCTGCCAGAGCAAAGGTCGTTTCTGGCTCCATGACCTCCGCGGCCATATCCACAACTGTCCGTGTAATACTCGCGACGTCAGCATCTATTCTCAAGGCAGGCATCGCTGACGCAGCTCCAAAGACGTTCGCGATGATTTCAGCTCCTCGTACCCCCCCTCCGCCTTCAACAAGAAGACGGCCCTGCGCCTTCACGACCTTCCCCGCCTGAACTCCCTCTAATTCCAGCCGCTTCCGGATATGACACATCAAGAGGGTTTCCAAGTGCCGTCTCACCGGGGGACTCTTTAACCCAATCTCGGCATAGGCTACAAGGATTACCTCGTCAGTCAACCCGATTATCCTCAAGAACAGAGTGTGTAAAGCATATATCTATCTTGTGTAGCTAGCGACAACGGTCGTGGGGGATGCCGTACACGGTTAAGGCGGTGTCATTCCCAGCGTAATCGATGTTGCTCTTCTTCACGCTTCTCTCAAAGACCGGTCAAAAAGGATTTCTCGTACAGCTTTCTGGTGGAGAGCCGTGAGGGAAAGCAAGCTTTTCATATGAGGTTTATTATAGTGTTATCAAGTATTTGACTTATTGAATTCTTTATTATGTTTAGGGGGGGTCAATATGCAAGCGCCACCTGAACGGTTGGGGTCCTTCTTCTTGGGAGCCGAATACGACGTATCGACGGGAAACGTCTCTAATACCGTGGTCAACTACGACGCCAGAGATCTGACCACGCACGCGCTCTGCGTAGGGATGACGGGGAGCGGGAAGACGGGTCTGTGCATCGGCTTGCTGGAGGAAGCAGCGTTGGATAAGGTGCCCGCGATTCTGATCGACCCGAAAGGCGACATCACCAATCTTATGCTGCAATTCCCCCAACTTAATCCGGAGGACTTTCGGCCTTGGGTCAATCCTGACGACGCGCGACGGAAAGGCAAAACGGTTGAGGAATATGCTCGGTACGTTGCCGATCTATGGCGAAAGGGACTGGCAGATTGGGGTATCGGACCCGACCGCATCCGCCTATTGCGGGAATCCGCTGGTTTCTCAATATACACGCCGGGCTCAGACGCCGGCCTACCCGTCAGCATACTCAGCAGTTTCGCCGCGCCCGATGTAAATTTTGAGGAGAACGCTGAGGCGGTCCGGGAACAGATTACTGGCACCGTCGCCGCCCTCCTCGAGTTAGTTGGGGTTGACGCGGATCCCGTGCGAAGCCGCGAGGCAATCCTGTTGTCAACGGTATTTGAACACTATTGGCGAAAGAATGAGGACCTGGATCTGCCGAAGTTGATCACGTCGATTCAGAAGCCGCCAGTGCGTCAGCTGGGCGTGTTTGATGTCGATACCTTTTACCCTGCGAAACACCGTTTCGAGCTGGCGATGGCGTTTAACACTCTCGTCGCCTCTCCCAGCTTCCAGAGCTGGCTGAATGGAGCGCCGTTGGACATTGACCGTCTGCTGTATTCCGAGGACGGGACACCACGCCACAGCATCTTCTACATCGCCCACCTGTCTGATCGTGAGCGTATGTTCTTCGTTACGCTCCTCCTAGAAAACCTGTTAACGTGGACGCGTCGTCAGACGGGCACAACCAGCCTCCGCGCTCTGTTGTACTTTGACGAGGTCTTCGGCTTCTTTCCCCCCGTCGCCGAACCCCCCTCCAAACGCCCCCTGCTGACGTTGCTGAAGCAGGCGAGAGCCTTCGGTTTGGGCTTGTTGTTGGTCACTCAGAACCCCGTGGACCTGGACTACAAGGGATTGACTAACATGGGGACCTGGTTCATTGGCAAGCTTCAGGCTGAACGGGATAAAGACCGGGTTCTGCAGGGCCTCAAGGGCGCCATTTTGGAAGCTGGTGGCGGTGGCGAGAAAGTGGATTACAGCGCCTTGATCAACAAGCTCAGCAGCCGAATCTTCCTCATGCATAACGTTCACGCAAAGCAGCCGGTGGTCTTCCACACCCGTTGGGTGATGAGCTACCTTCGAGGCCCCCTCACGCGGCCCCAAGTCAGCCAATTGATGAGCGTGCACAAGCACCGGGGTCCCGACATCAAGCAGGTGCTCCCCGAACCCGCGCGTAGGCCCACAAGAGCCCCGACGCCATCGATAGGCCCTTCTACCCTAGACGCGTCGACTCCTCGTCCACCAGCCGATTTTTCAGTAACCCTCCCTGCACTTGATCCGTCGATAACCCAAGTGTTCCTTCCCATCGAAACGGGTGAACAGGAGACCATCCGTCAGTTCACTAGAACCGTCGGGGCAACCGTGCGGGTTGAAAGCGCGACGTTAGTGTACAAGCCCTCGGTTCTTGGTGTGGCCACCCTTCGGTTCGTGGATCGTAAGCACAACATCGACGAGCAGCGAGAGCAAATTCTGTTGGCCGGGCCTCCAGAGGCTGTTGGTGGCGTGAATTGGGGGGCTGCCGAATCACTCCCACTCCGCCTCAATGACCTTTCGAGAAACCCAGAACCGGTCAGTTCGGGTCAAGAACCGTTCTTCGCTCCGATCCCGGAATACACCAACAGCGCGAGGGATCTCAAGCAGATCAGTAAAGACCTCGTTGACTGGTTGTACTACAACAGCCGTTTGAGGTTGAGGGCACACCCCGACCTCGGCGTCATCCAGAGACCTGACGAAGGCGAGCGCGAATTCATCATTAGGGTGCAGCAAGTCTCAAGGGAACGGCGCGATGTAGAGGTGGATAAACTCGAAACAAAGTACGCAAAGCGACTTGACCGGCTTGAGAGCAAAATGCGGAGGTTACAGCGGGAATTGGCCGATGATGAAGCTGAGCACGAGGCCCGTAAGCGGGAAGAGGTAGTAGGGATCGGCGAATCCGTGCTGAGCTTCTTCATGGGTCGACGACGAACAAGCTCGATTACTACCGCCACAAGAAGACGGCGATACACCTCAAAGGCCAAAATGGACATAGCGCAGACACGAGACGAGATCGCTGAACTGAAAGCGGATATGCATGATCTGGAGGACGAGATAGGCCAAGAAACAAAAGCGATCACTGATAAATGGGAGAAGGCCCAAGCCGATCTGATCACACAAGAAATCAAGCCTCGACGGACCGATGTTGACCTGCAGTTGACAGCATTCGCATGGCGCCCCCTCTGGTTAATCGCCTACAGCGACCATGGGATCCCGAGAGAAACATACGTCCCCGCATATCATCAGACTGACGACACATAACGCACACGATCAGACCCCTCTCAGCATATTGACAGGGATGTTGCCTCGGCTTCCAGAATGTCACTTGCGGATTCTATACTCTACGTAACTAATGAGTGGCGAGCCTCCTACTATCCGATCTACTTTATCACACGTTACTGTGAGATGGAGTGCTCTCAGATTACCTTATAGAATCCGCCAGCTTCCGCTTCTTTTTTGGTGAGGCTTATTTCCTAGCAGTATGATAAAAATAGTGGGAAAAAGGAATATGTGTGTTATTTAGTATTCGACTTTTCGGGGAAGCGCTTTCGCCTGTTCGATCCACGATTGGACTTGGCTCATTGTTGGTGGTCTTCGTACGAGGCTCTTCTCCTCATTCACCGCGAGGATCTTAGCGTGTAGATTCTCTGGATTTCTTCTCGCAAGCTCAGCTACCGTGTCAACTCCAGCCTCTTCGAGAAGATCGGAATACTCTTCACCTACTCCCTTAATCCTGAAGAGATCTGAGAGGTTCACCCACTCAAGAATCAACTTCGCTGAAATCCCCGTCTTCTCAGCAAGCTCTTCCCGTCCCGTTGGTGTTGCACCCGCATCAAGCAAATCGTCGGTGGTATTGATCCCTGCTGCACCAAGTTTCTCGGCATAGGTTGGGCCTATTCCCTCGACTTTTTCTATCTTGACCATGAAAATCACCACTATCTTATCTTTCTGCTGACGCATATATACTTTTAGATAATTCCATCCCTAAGGTAATTTCCATCGTATTCACCCTTATTGAGCCCTCGCTAGCGTAAATGCTTGGCTTAAGCCGTACAAACAGCGTAAAATGACCGATCCATCATTTGAACGCATAGGCGAAACAATTATGTCGAGAACCTTGGAGACGAGGTTTCAGTGGGGGGGCTTTAGACCCTATTTAAGAAGACTTGTTCAACTAATGGATAACCCCTTCCGCGAACTCACCTTTTTTTCCATCGCTTCATAAATACTATTCATACTAACGGTGTTCGTGAACGCAGTCTACGAGTAATACCATACGACCGGAATTCACTGCTCCTCCTCATCTTTCTGTCAACTTATTCGCGTGAAAGCACCAAGTTTTAATAAAACATATCAATAAATTATTTGAAAAAGGGTCTTAATTTCTTCCTGACACCCTGTTCCGTCGTGGTGGGAGGAGTAAGGACGAGTATGAATGCTATAATGACTGAGGAAGAGTGGAAAATCCTTCAACAAAAGATTCAGGTTTTCCAAGAACACGTTAAAAGCTTTCAGCGAGAGGTTGAGGAGCGATTAGGATAGCGTCAACAAGGACGTTCCTGCCATGCCACCCGCTAGCTAGCGAGCCACTAGAGCGAATAAAAACAAGTTTACGCCTTTTGGAGCTGTCTTTCAAAGCCGTTCTCGACAGAGTTAATCGTTGGCTCTATTCCTGTTGTTTTGGATGGCTTATGCAAGTGCTCTTGGTGTTCGCTCGCTTGGGCTGTTTACCTTTTAGAAACAATGCTAAACGTCGACTTAAACGATCAGGACGTCTGACCTTCATTCGTCCTCATAGGGCTTGTACTCGTCTGAGAAGATGCTCCCGCGTTCAGCCTCCTGGGCTACCGTGAAACGGAACGTTCTTCCATATGAGATCCCACCAGTCTTCTTCGGTAATGGTTTCTCCTTGAACGAGAATGTCTAGGACCTCCTGTAAGAGCGTATGATGCCTCTTCTCATCCGTCAATATCGCGTTTAAGAGCAGCCGCACCTTCTCGTTTGCAATGCTGGGAAGGATCTTCCCAATCTTTTGAATGAGCTCGGCTTCTAACCTTATATGCTCTTTCACCAATTCGATTTGCTGATCGAGATGTTCTTGTGTAAGGGCTGGCGTGACGTCGGTCAAGAGCTTCACCGCGGCATCATACATCTCGGCATGCTTGACTGAGTCGAGGGATATGCCCTTTAAGACACCCTTGACGACTTTATTTCCTATTTCACTCAAGGACCTATTCAGCGAGTCAACAATCGTGTGTTCGATCTTAATCTGGTCTCGAAGAAACTGGACCAATTCCTCATGTGAGCTCAAATCCTCTGCCTCCACAACGATATACTATGTTCCCAGAATAAGTTTTTCGGTTTTCGTGGACGGCTTCGTCTGAGTCGTACTGATCGTAAAGAACTCGTGGTAAACATATGCCCTCAGTTTAGACGAAAAACTGGCTGGGTACCTTCTCGCCCGCTTCCAGTGCTCTCCACACATCGATGGCGGTATGGGCCGTCGTAATCTTTATTGCGTTCTGGTGGGAATAGACCTTTGATGACCTCACATGATCGTTGGGATATGTGGGAGCCCAAGAAAGAAGGCGACCGAGTACGTGTTGACCGAAGCCTTACACATGTTAGCGCAGAGGGGCTTTGAAACCGCCTTCTTCACGGTCCGCGGTAAACAGATTGGGTTCTGCACGCATTGCGACTTCTGCTTGACCCATAAGGAGTGTGTCCTGAAGGACGACATGTACGCACTCTACCCATTACTCGCGGACGCCACAGGCCTCGTCATCGCGTCTCCCGTATACAACGGGGGCGTTAGCGCGCAGATAAAGGCCATCATGGACCGCTGCAGGGCTCTAGTCGCGGCGGACGACGCCTTTTTCCAGAAGAAATACGGGGTTGCTATCGCGGTTGGCGGGGATCGCATTGGGGGACAAGAACTGGTCTTGCAGCAAATCATCACCTTCTACGTCCTCAATGGCATCATCCCCGTCAGTGGGGGCGCCTTTGGGGCTAACCTAGGAGCCTCGTTCTGGTCGAAAGACACGCTGGACGACGTGAAGATGGATGTCGAAGGCTTTCGGAGTCTAAGGAAAACCGTTAAACGCTTCGCCGAGGTGTTAAAGACGGCGTATTCGCAGCCAAAAGGGAGCGTGGAAAACCCATGTCAGAGGACGCTGTAACGAAGGGGAAACGTGAAGGGCGAGGGACCATGGCGTGGGGAATAACCGGAAGCGGACATCGATTGGCCGAAACCGTTGAGGCCCTGAAAACACAGCAACGCCGCCATCGAAATCGCGTTGACATCGCGGTGTACTTGTCTAAGGCTGGATATCAGGTTATGAAGTATTATAAGCTGATGGACACTTTAACCGACGCGTTTGGCCGCATTCGGATTGAACAAGATTCGAATACTCCCTTTCTTGCTGGCGCGTTGCAGTTGGGGAAATTCGACTTGTTCTTGATCGCTCCCGCCACATCCAACACCGTCGCCAAAATCGCGCTAGGTATCGCGGACTCCTTACTGACCAATTCGGTAATTATGGCTTTGAAAGCCTTTGTTCCCGTTTACATCATGCCCTCGGATTATGCGGTCGGCGTAACCGTTACGAAACTTCCTGATGGACGCGATTTGAGGCTGAGGATCCGGCGGGAGGACGTTGCCCACGTGAAAAAGCTGGCGCGCATGGACGGTGTCTTTGTCCTTGAAGACCTCGAGGAGCTGGATCAGGTGTTTTACACCCGTTTCCATGATGAAGAAGACGCGTGAAGGAGGCGGTCTTTCGGTTCGGCTGCGTGCGACCTGTCACTCGGGTTGTACGTTGAAATTGACGAACGGGATTTTGCTAGGAGGCCCGATTAGGGACGCCCGGTTAGCCCCTGAGAATCTTGCGGAGGCCAAGACCTAGGCTCTTATCTAGGCCGTCATAACGGTTTCGGACGGTGACTTCCGTGACGCCTCCAGCACTAGCGAGTCGCTTCTGTGTCACTTTTTCCCCGTTCAGTATGGAGGCAATGTAGAGCGCTGCCGCGGCAATCCCCGCGGGGCCTTTTCCGACGTCGGCCTTTATCTTCTTCGCCTTGTGAAGGAGGTCGATGGCGGTGTTCTGGGTTTTCTGGCTCAGCCCTGTGCGCGACGCGATTCTGGCGACGAATTTCGTTGGCTCGTCCACAGGCATCGTTAGTTCGAGTTCCCGCTGCACCAGTCGGTAGCATCGTGAGATCTCTTTTCGTCTTCGCGTGCTTGTGTCCGAGATCTCTTTGAGGCTTCGCGGGGTTCGCGTGAGCCGACAGGCTGCGTAGAGGGCGGCGGCGGCGATGCTCTTGATGCTGCGTCCGCGAACTAAGCCCTTGTCGAGGGCTCTTCGATAGATCAGGGCCGCGTGCTCCGCGACGTCAGGGGGGATGTGGAGCTTATCGGTCAATCGGGTCAACTCATTCATGGCCTGGGAGAGATTCCGCTCGGCGGAGGAGTGCATTCTGGATCGAATGTTCCACTTATTGCTTCAGGGACGTGGGAGCGCCGGCGCGGGCCTTCGCCCGCCGCTCTTCGGGGGTAAAGGCACGCCACTCGGGTTTTTGGTCGAGAACCTCTTCTTGGAGCACGAGTCCGCATCGGCGACAGACCACTTCACCTGTCTCCGGGTCCGTGACGAACACGTCGCCTCCGCACTCGGGGCATCGTCCATGTTGGAGGAGTTTATGTGTTTGAACTGCTTTGTAGCTCTGCATTTTTCTTCCCTTTCGTGTGTTTTCTGCTATCGTCGCTCCTCGGTGAGTTGATAACATACGTAATATTTCGTTTCCTGTTGGGTAGGGACGTGACTATATAAGCTTTTCGGTGAGGCAGTGCCTCGTGTTCCTCGCCGATATCGGGGACGCTGCGTATTCGGTCGTCGAATATCGGCACCCTATCTCCCACGTGGTTCACTTGGACGCGGGATAGCTTGAAGCACTACGCCGCTGAGTGTCGAAATGGAACAGAACGGCGGCTGAGAGGTGTGTTTTTAAACCGTGCCGCCGATAATCTATTCAGAAAATAGCTGCACAGGATACGCCGTGGATAGGCGATCCCATCGTTGCAGCAGATTTATGTCGATACGTATGTGCTTGAAACGGCGCAGAACCGGGGGTGACCCTGTGTCAGACCAAGAAAAGACGGAATGGATACCCATCGGATTCGTGAAAACGCGGGCGCGGGGACGGGAGGTGAGGGAGAAGAGCCGCGTCTCAACAATCGTGATTCGCGAAGACCTCGTCGAGGCCTTGAAGGGGCTTGACGGCTTTTCCCACGTGTTCATTCTGTTTTGGATGCATGAGGTCACCGTTGGGACGCAAGGCCCTTTGCAGGTTCATCCGCGGGGGAGACCGGATATGCCGCGGGTGGGGATCTTCGCGACGCGGACGCCACAACGCCCAAACCCCATCGGGTTGACCTTAGTGGAGCTCGTACGCGTGGAAGCGAACATCGTCACGGTGCGCGGACTGGACGCGCTTGACGGCACCCCTGTCCTCGACCTCAAACCTTACGATTACATGGATGTGACCGACGACGTGAGGGTTCCGCCCTGGTGGCTACGGTTGAGGGCTAAGCGCCCAAAAAAAGGAGCGACGCGTTCCTAGGGTTTTCCCGTTTGGCGCTTACGCGGTGTCCCCGACGTTCCGCGCGACTTCCTCGCCCCACTCGACGCATTTCCCGAGTTCCTCTTGGTCCGGGACCCATTGGACGGTGAGGGGGGGCGCGACGACCTCGATCCCCGCCTTGCCCAGCTTCTCCTCAATAGTCTTGACGGCACCACCGCCCCACCCATAGGATCCGAAGGCGGCAGCGATCTTGTTTCGCGGCTTAAGCCCCTCCAATTCTTCGAGAAACGGGGCGAGGGTTGGAAGAATCCCGTTGTTCACGGTTGACGAGCCAACGATGAGCCCTTTGGCTTCGAGGAGTTCTTTAAGGATGTCCGAGAGGTCGGAGAAGGGGAGCCGGAATAGCCTCACGTCCACGCCCTCGTTGCCGATGCCTTCGACGATCGCCCGCGCCATTTTTTCGGTGCTGCCCCACATGGTGTCGTACACGACGAGGAACTTTGGTTTCGCCTCGCCGCGAGCCCACCTGAGGTAGGCGTCAACGATCTTGGTCGGGTTCGTCCGCCAGATGAGGCCGTGGCTCGGCGCGATCATGCTGATCATTATGCCCAGTTTTTGCACCTCCTCGATTTTCCGGGTCACAAGTTGACTGAAGGGCCACAGGATGTTGGCGTAGTACTTGCCGGCTTCGTCCATCAGCACGTTCTCGTCGACTTCGTCGTCGAATCGTTTTGAGGTGGCCCAGTGCTGTCCAAAGGCGTCGTTGGGGAGGAGTAGGCCGTCCTTTTCGATGTACGTGAACATGCTATCGGGCCAGTGAAGCATCGGGGCTTGAATGAATCGTAACCGTCTCTCTCCCAGCGTGACTTCGTCGCCCGTCTTTACCACCTGAAAGTCCCAGTCGCCAAAATAGTGCTTTTGGAGCCCCGCCTTACATCGGGCGGTGCCCACGAGCTTGGCGTGGGGCGCAAGCTTCAATAGCTCGACGATGGCACCCGAGTGATCGGTCTCAACGTGGTTGGCCACAATGTAATCTAGGTCAGCGGGATCCATTACCGCTCGAATCCGTTCGATCATCTCGGCGGCGAAGGGGCCGTACACGGTATCGATTAAGGCTGTTTTCTCGTCGCGGATAAGGTAGGCGTTGTAGCTGGTTCCTTGATGGGTTGAAAACGTGAAGCCGTGAAAGTGCCGGAGGTTCCAGTCTACGGCACCCACCCAATAAATTCGGTCGAGGACTTCTAGGACGGTCACTTGAAGCACACTCATCCTACAGTGTGGGGTACAGAAATATTAAGCTTCCTCGCGGAGGGTGGGCGACCCGTATCATCCAGCGGCGTGTCTGATCTACCTGTCTGCTCAGGGCATCCTCTTCGCGACACTGCGTAGGCGAGGGAACCTCCCGGCTGCGTATCAGCGCGCGAGCGTTCCCAAGACGTCGAACTGCATCGGCTGCGGCACGCCCAGTATCTCCACCCGCTTTTGCAGTTCGGGGTCGGCCTTCACCGTCTTTCCGAGCGCCTCGGAGATCCAGAAACGTTCGAGGTCCTGGGTGTTCTTGATTCGAACGATTTTTGCGTGTTGTGGGGCCACGTCACCGCAGACGTGGAGGGCCATGGTGATGGCGTCGCGGTCGTTGGGGAGGAATACGGGCGTCTTCCCGGTGATGGTGTTCCCGCTGGTCAACACGTTGACGAACATGGCTTGATAATTGATTTTCGAGACCAGCTTCTGCGTCGTTATATCCGCCAAGCCTATGCCGATGGCGTTTCCATGGGTTTCGTTGGTGAGGTCTAAGACGACGATGCGCTTGATCCGGGGGGCGAGGGGGTCCTGCTCGCCGGGGAGCCAAAAGCGTCCCGTGACGTTGGTATCCATCCCGGTTCCGCTGATCTCCTTTCCGATTTCCTCCACGATGAGTACGTCGATCTCTTTGAAGGGAAGGCGCCCCAGGAGGCCCTTGGCCTCGGCGAGCAGCGTCTTCTCTTCCTGTTCAATGTGTTCGGGCAGGATGGCTTTCACGATGGCGATTTGGTGCCACGCGTTCTCTACAATCGCTAACCCCAGGAGGATGGGCGCATGTTTCATGATCAACCGCGCTGCCTGCGGTAGTAAGTGATGAAAGCCCTCGGATTTAAACCGATGAATCATCTCCGCGCCCCGTTGTTTCCCGAGGCCGATGACCATCATCTTCATCAACCCGCTCTCTATCTCGTCCTTGAAGTCGGTGTGCGGTTTGACGCGGCCCACGACGATGATGCCCTCCGCCTGTAACGCCCGTCGATCCACATATACGGGGCTCCCGTTCTCCAATCGTCCGATGCAGTCGACTTCCATTGTCGCGTGGATGGGTGCTCCCACCGCGTTTGGCGTCACCCCGAGGCTGCGTAACACCTCGATCTGGCCCTCCGGCGTGGCGCCGCCGTGGCTTCCCATGGCGGGGATGAGGAAGGGCGCGCCGCCGACCTGCTTGACTTCTGCAACGACCGTGGCGATGATCTCTGGTAAATGAGCTATCCCCCGGCTTCCGACGGTTATCCCGATCCTTGCTCCCGGCTTCATCTGTTGCGCGAGCGCCACACGTCTCATTTCTCCTCTGATCTCTGAAATGCTTCATCCACCCCAACGAGTTACCTCATAGCCTAAAAACACAATTATAGTTTTCTCTCGTCTATTCTCGGCCAAGAACAACTTGTTCAACCGAAACGTGAGAGGGCTCTCTCGCCCTCCAGCCCTTTATGCCGGGAGACGTGTGCTCTTCTCAAGGCATTCTTCGTGGTGTTGAAGCAGCACATCGATCTCTTCTCTGAGTTGGCTCGAGGATCGAAAACCCACGATCTCACCCACCGGCTGACCCTGACAAAAGAACTTCATCGTGGGCGTTCCCATTACGCCGTATTGGATGGCTATCTGCCGATTCTCTGGGCTTTCCAAGACATTGACCTTCGCAAATTTGAGCACGCCTACGTAGTCCGTCGCCAGTTCGTTATAGATTGGGTTCAGTATGGTGCACCATCCGCAGTGTTCATGCCAGAACTCGACGAGAACAGGACGATTAGCGTTCATGATTTCTGTCTCCCACGCTTTGGCCCCTACGTCCATCACGTGCTTAGACGACATACGCTCTCTCTCATCCCTACTCTCCTCCAAAGATTACTTAAACGTGCTGGTTTCATGTTTCATCCGTCAAGGCTCCTTCCATTGCCTCCCTCATTAGCTAGCCACGACGCCCCAGTGTCAGTGGCACATAAACCTATAAAACTGTCCTTGCTCAATCCGGTATATTCTTAGACGGAGAATATGAGCGTGATGCAGCCCTTGACTTCCATAAACCTGTACGACGTGATCATCATCGGATCGGGTCCCGCCGGCTTCACCGCGGCCATCTATGCCAGTCGATCCCGGTTAAAGACGTTGCTCATCGCCGGGAGACGATGGGGTGGACAGCTAATGTTTACCGCCGAGGTCGAGAATTTTCCCGGTTTCCCCGAGGGAGTTTCGGGAGCCGAGTTGGTCGAGAACCTTCGCCGGCAGGCGCGCCGGTTCGACACGGAAACCGTGTTTGAAGACGCCACGGCAGTCGACTTCGCCGAGCCCCCCTTCACCATATCCATGGGTGACCACGCCGTCAAGGGGCGGTCGGTCATCGTCGCAACGGGGAGCTCGCCGAAGCTGCTGGGCCTCGAATCGGAGGCCCGCCTGCTGGGTCGCGGCGTCGCCACCTGCGCCACCTGCGACGCCCCACTTTACGCGGACAAGAAGACCGCTGTCATCGGTGGCGGTGACTCCGCCTTAGACGAGGCGTTGGCCCTCGCCAAGTTCGCGGAAGCGGTAGTGGTGATCCACCGGCGAGACGCGTTGAGGGCCACCCAAGTTCTGCAGGAGCGGGCGTATGCCCATGACAAGATCCGCTTCCTGTGGGACACTGTGGTGCAGGAGATCGTGGGGACGGAGAAGGCTGAAGGCCTCCGCCTGAAAAACGTGAAAACCGGGGAAGAGTCCGAGATGGCCGTCGATGGGGTCTTCATCGCCATCGGCTATACCCCGAACACCTCCCTCTTTCAGGGAGCCCTCGACTTAACGGCGAGCGGCCACATCCGCACCCATGACGAGACACAGACCAGCGTCGCGGGCGTCTTTGCTGCGGGTGACGCCAAAGATCCCACCTACCACCAAGCCATCACTGCCGCAGGGGACGGCTGCAAAGCCGCCCTCGACGCCGAGGCCTACCTCCTGCACCAACAATCGTAAGACGGAGTCGAGGCAACAGCTTCATCCCTCGCATGCCAACAACGAAACGAAATTCGACAGCTCGAAGTGGCTTAACTCGCTTGCTGGACTGCCTCGTCCTGCGCGTGACCGTAGGCGCCCCTAGCTCATCACGTGCTCTGCGATGCTCCGCCCCAAATCCTGACACTGCTGCTGGGCGTCGTCGGTGAGGCGAGCCGTATATCTTCCGCCCATGCCGTCGGCGAGGGAGACCATAGGCGCTTGGACCTTGATGCCTAGGGCCGTCATGTCCGCTTTGATCTTCTCGACGACCCATCCTCCATCCCACTCGTAGGAGGCGAATGCGCCCCCGATCTTCCCCGACAGCTTCAGCCGCTTGGCCTCCACATGCGCTTTCACGCACTCTAAAAAGACCCCCATCTCGGGGGTGACGCTCCCATAGACCGTGGGCGAGCCCAAGATGATGGCGTCGACCTCGTTGAGCTTCGAGACGCTGAAGGCCGTCCCCACTTTCAGCAACTCAACCTCGACACCCACCACGCCCTCCGCTCCCTCAACCACCGCCTTGGCCATCCTCTCGGTAAAACCCGTCTGACTATCATATATCACAATAACCTTCGACATACATCCAACTCCACTAATTTTCTAGTAACTGAGCCCCCATCTCTTAATAAGATTTGTGATTCTCCCACACCCCCTACCGCAGCTAGGCCCGCATCCCAAACCCGTGACCACAGCCTGAAGTGTACCCCCATCCCACCAGAACTAAGGAAACGCATTCCCAAATCACGCGGGAACGCCTCGCACTTCCCAGCGACCCTCCCCCGGGGTCACCGCAATCCTCTGCACCCATGTCTACATCCACTATGTCACCCACGAACAAGCTTTTCCTCAACAGAGCGCCAAAAACTACCTCACCATCCAAAACACCCCGGAAAACCACTCCACTCGTATCTAAACACCTCCAATAATCTCCTCATAACCAACCCCCCAGAACGCTCTCCACCTGAAAATCCTACCCAACGGAATCCTACAACACCACGAGCCCATCTCACGCCCGAACATACTCGTGTGGCGAAAGCCCTTCCATCCGAATCCCCATATGCACCAGATCCTCCACGTTCTCGACGCACCCCACACTCGCATCAATGTTATCATGCACTGGATGAACCCACATACCTTGGGGAACTAGATTCAACTGCAGTGGAATCTTTGGCGACATCTGATACCGCGTCCCCAACTCTGGTAACAGCCCCTCTCCCGAACAAGCAACCCGCGTCGTGATGTAGCTTTGCACCAACTGCGAGGCCCCAAACGCCCCGATGCCATGCCAGATCACCGCGTCCTCCGGTGACCCCAACGAATATAGAATAAACTGCGGGGACGAGGGACACGCACGAAACACATAGTTGGCGAGTTGACTCCCATCAATGGTAAACACGTCCTCCGCCCGCGCAACACTGATGTCCTCAGGGTCGATGGCGTTAGGATAGAGGGGCGTCGTGCGATACCGTACTTTCACCCGGCTCAACCGCGCGCCCTCAAAGTATATGCGTCCCCTGGCCGCGCGCTTGGAGCCATAGCCTTTTTGAGAGTGGGGAACCGTGAGCAGGGTGGTCTTTTTCTTCATACTCCGACCCATACATCGGTAAACCTGCTCAATGGACTGGTAATCCTTATGACTCTCC
>SMTZ1_10002069_pt1 | contig 20306 bp, 15 predicted proteins | sample DeeMarSWOR136_30_FD_25667 | JGI IMG/M metagenome (IMG submission 25667) | reverse complement strand
ATATCATACCATACAATATAATTATCGGAGTATATGTTTGGGATGTATTACGATTGATTTTAGTTATTGTAGTGGTTAGAAAATCACAGAAAGTCTTTAAGAATAAAAAAGATTTACTAATTTTTTATATATTGAGTGTTATAGGCTTTAGTATTGATGCATATTATAATAATGTCAATTTTTTAATTTTATTTTTCTTATTTTATTCTTATGTATTTTTAGAGAGAGAGAAAAAATGGATTTCCGGTATTTTATTTACTCTTGCTACTTTTAAAATAACAGCATTGCTATTTCTTCCCGTTTTACTTATTGCTCGAAAAATTAAATGGAAAGATCTCCTTTATTATCTGATTCCTTTTTTAATAATTTGTATTCCCTATATCCTTTTCCCTAATTATTTCTTACAAATGTTTAATAACTGGCTTTTTAGTGATGAGGAAATTCAGGGGATTTTGATTTTTGATTCGATTATGTGGAAAGCTTTGCAACCTTCACACTTAATGTTTATTGGCATATTATTGATAATCTTTTTAGAGAATCTAAAGAAACAGAATCGAAAAAATTTATATAGGATTATCCTTATCTCAATTATCACAGTTTATTATATTTACCTAATAACTATTGTTTTTATTATTCCTGTTGTTTTTGGTTAACTGAGCTTTTCTATTTTATTTTTAAGTTCAATTATTAGGTTCTTAATTTTATCTGGAATATCTGATTTTAAATCAATTTTATTAATAGAATTCATTAAGTCTCCAACTATTTGTTTTTTGTTAATCGATTCAAATAAACTTGTCTGAATATATTTCTTCTTTTTTGGAATTTTAACTTCTTTTTCTTGAATACTCAATTCTAATTCTTTAATTTCTTTCTTTCTTTTTTCAAGGTCTTTTTCTGTTCTATTTAGATCTTCATTACATTCATTTAGTAGTCCTTTAAGATTTTTTAGTTCAGAGTCTAATTTTTCAAGTTTAAGTTTTTTTCCATTAATAATTTTATCATAATACATACTGGATGATTCTATTTCACCATTTTCTCTTACAGTTGTTCTAAATGGATCTTTTTTTTCTATCTGTTCAAGAATTTCAAATGCTCTTATTATTACATCATCGGGGATCCCTGCTAATTTTGCCACATGAATTCCATAAGATTTATCTGTACTCCCTGGTTTTAATGTTCTGACAAAATTTATACTCCCATCATCGTTTTCAATTATATCTAAATGATAATTTTTTACTCCTGGTAAATTTATATCTGTCAATTGATGGTAATGAGTACTAAATAACGTCTTAATTTTTAATCTATGCAGCTTTTCAAGAGTAGCCATTGCTATACTTTGTCCATCGCTAGTACTTGTTCCTCTCCCTAGTTCGTCTATAATTATAAGACTTTTTGGAGTTGCAAAGTTTAAAATTTTCGCCGTCTCAGTCATTTCAATCATGAAAGTACTTAATTTTCTAGCAAGATCATCTGAAGCTCCAATTCGTGTGAAAATTTGGTCAATAACACCTATTGTGGCAGACTTAGCTGAGACAAAACATCCCATTTGCGCTATAATACATATTAATGCCACTTGCCTAAGATATGTGCTTTTACCCGCCATATTTGGGCCAGTAATAATTAATAGTTGATCATTTTCATTATCTAAATAACAATCGTTAGGTATGAATTGTTCCTCTATGTTTAATTGCTCTACTACTGGATGCCTTCCACTTTTAATTATAATTTTATTTCCGTTATTTATTATAGGTCTACAATAATTATTCTGTTCTGCAATTTCGGCAAAACACGTAAGTACATCAATGATTGCAATATTTTGTGCAGTTTCAAGGATATTTTTAGTTTCTTTTTCGACATTTTCTCGAATGGTATTGAATATTTCATATTCTAAATCATTGATTATTTCTTCTGCGTTTACAATTTTTTCTTCAAGTTCTTTTAGTCTTTTAGTAGTATACCTTTTGGCATTTTTGAGGGTTGCTCTTTCAACATATTCTTCAGGAATAGTTCCGATATTTTTAAGAGTTCTCAAAGTAATTTCGATATAATAACCTAGGATATTATTATATCCAACTTTTAATCCTGTTGTTAAACTCCACTTTTTTTTTTGATCTTGTTCATATTCAAGCACATATTTTTTTCCATTATGAACGATATCCCGAAGTTCATCAACATCACTGTTATAGCCATCTTTAATAATATTTCCTTCTTTGAGTGTAGTTGGGGGAGAATCATTAATCGCAATATCAATTAAGTCTTTCGTTTCTTTGAAAGATGAAATCTTTTTAACAAATTCTGAAATTTCAGGGATATTTGCTTTTTCTAATAACTCTTTAATTTTTGGAATTTTTTTTAGGGAGTTTTTGATGTTTATTAAATCTCGAGCATTAGAACGGCCACTATAATTAATCCTATTAATGAATCGCTCAAGATCACCAATAACTTTCAGTTCCTCTCTTAAATCTGATCTTAAAAAAATATTATCTTTAAATTTCTGAACAATAGTGAGCCTTTGATTAATCTCATTAACATCTGTTAAAGGTTGGAGAATAAACTTTTTTAATAAGCGTGCTCCCATTGGAGTATTAGTGTGGTTAAAAATAGTATATAGTGTTGCATCTTTTCCTTTCTCCCATAAAGAATTAACTAACTCCAAATTTCTTTGGGTTATATAATCTAAGTGAAGAACATTTTTTTCTTGAATAAGATTAATTTTAAAAATATTTGGTATCATATCTCTTTGAGTTTCTTTTAAAAAAGCTAATAACCCACCTATTGCTTGAATTGCCATTTCTTTTTCTTCGAGACCAAAACTCTTTAAATTTGTAATTTTAAAATGACGTGTAATTAATATATAAGCTTCTTCATACATAAAAGCATGTTCTTCATAAGATTTTATGATTACTTTTGTTAGATCTGTTAAAAGTATAAAAAATCTCTCATCTTTTTTCAGTTCAGGAGGAATAATTAATTCTACAGGATCAAATTGAGAAAATAAGCTTAACAATTTTTCTTGTGGATCTTGTTCTTTAAACAAAAATTCTGTCGCTACAAATTCTCCTGTAGATATATCCGCGAAGGCTACACCAAATCCTTTCCTCTCTTTTACCATAGAAGCAATATAATTATTCTCATTGGATTTTAATAGATTAGGTTCTATTATTGTCCCTGGAGAAAGTATCCGAGTAACTCCTCGTTTTACTATTCTTCCCTTTACAGTCGCAGGATCTTCTAATTGATCAACTATTATCACAGTCTCTCCAAGGTTCATGAGGTTATTAAAATAATTATGACCAGAATGATGAGGGATTCCTGCTAAAGGGTAGGCATCATTTCCTATTTTACGTTTAGTTAATGTTATCCCTAAAAGCTTTGAAATTCGTTCAGCATCATTGTAGAAGAACTCGTAAAAATCTCCCATTCGATAAGCAATTAAGTGTTCTGGATATTTTTTTTTAACTGAATACCAATGTTTCATCATTGGCGTTAGATCTTTGAATTTAATATCTTTGAAGGACATTTTATCAAGCATTAAGAACCTTAATAATAATTGAGAATTAAATGCTACAAGTGTATTAGTTTTTCATCGGAAATATTTATACTTATTATAATTTTAATAACTTTTTTTCATACCAATGGTGTGTAGATCTAATGTTGAAAATATAAAAAAAATAAAAATAAAATTAGATTTTTAAAATTCGCTTTTCTAATGTTAAATCATATGCCTCTTTCATCGCTTCTTCATAAATGTCTATCTTGAATTTATTGTGAAATGGACTAATTTTGCTCCCTAGTTTTGCTACTCTACTTAATGCTTTTGGAAAAGCCTTAATTCCTCGAGTGGTAACCAGTGAAGTCGCTCTTTGCAATTCTTCTAAAGTATTATTATCATATCCACCTAGAAAGCCATCTAAGAAAGCATAAAAGAACATAAACACAAAGATCCCTAGTAAAAATATTATTGCGGTATTAATGATTTTGTCTCCTAGTGGTATTAACCAAATGAGTTCACCAACATAAAATAAAACTAGATAGTTTAAAATTGCTGAAATCGCAGGGGTTATAAATGTTTTAAATGGATATATTTTAAATTTAATAATTTTTTTCCGAACTATCAGCCAAGCAATAACATCCTTGATGAGCACTGCAGGAATGTACGCGATAATCACAAAAACCATATCTCTGAAAATTATAACAAATATATACATAAGTAATGCTCGAGATACTTGTTCAATAATCCATGTTACCATCGCATAACTAGTATGCCCTGTACCTTGGAATACGGGATCGACCAACCAAGAATAAATCCCTCCCAAATGGAAAAATAATAATGGTATTAAGAACTTGACGGCAGGGGCACCATATTCCTCACCTGCTGCTCCAATTAAAAATTTAGTTCCTGTAGCAAACAGAACAGAGATTAAGAAAAAAGCAAAATAATTACCCCACCTGAAAGCTTGATATATATATAATTTTGTTAATGATTGTTTATTATGAGAACTTGATTCACTGTAAGCACCAAGAAGTGTATTCGAATATAATGTTACTAACATCACAATTTGACCTAATGTCCATGTTAGATTAAACCATCCTAAATTATTGGAATAGTTTGCAACGAAAGTAGAGGTTATAATTACTTGTATAAACCATCCAAAGTACACAAAACCTTCTCCAATCCCTAATCTTGAACCATAAATTAATGTTTCTTTAATTTCTTTTTTTGAAAAATCAATTCTAAAACAACCTTTAGGTGAAAATCCCTGCTTTCTAAAGATTAGTATAGAAATAATAAACGTCATCCAGTAGTCAAAACATCGAGCAACAGCATATCCAATTCCTGCCCCTAAAGCTTCTCCAAAAATTGGATTAGCAGCACCCCATAAACGACCAATGTAACAGAACACAACTTGTCCTATCAGTAAAAATACGACCTCCCAAGCAATATATAATATTAGATAATAATCTGAACGTTGCATTCCTTGAAAAGTAAACATAAAAACTAAAAATACCCCCGGATATTGAACAAAAGAGTAGATAATAAAAATCCAACTCATATGAGCAAGATTTGTATATGGAAAAATAAAGGAACCTATAAATGCAATTAATGATATTTGAATAATCCCTGTAAATATTTGCCACCAAACATAAATCTGAATATAATGAATTGCTTTTTCTGGATTTTTAACTCGATGCTGAGCAAAATATTTAGCTAACGCAAAACTAGTTCCAAAATCAAATAGAATCCATATTATTTGAAAGAAATTGTAGGCGTAATTGTACCATCCTGCAGCTTGTGGATAAGGTTGTATGAACTGAGGCATTATAAAATTGGATATAAGTAGCTGCGGTAAAACCAAAATCAGACCTAGAAATAAAGTAAAAAGAAAACCGCCTAGTTGTCGATGAACTCCTATAACCTCCCAATCATCCTTTAAATCTACATGTTCTTCCAACTTTTTCTCTAATGCTTTAGCTTCTTCTAACTTTTTTCTTTCTTCTTCCTCAGCTCTGAGTTTTAAAACTTCAATTGTTTGCTGATCTATGCCTATCCTAGATTTCTTCTTAACGACAACAAATAACGCAATTGCCAAAGCGGCTAGAATAATAACAATTATTCCGATTATTAATTGATCTAAAAAGTGAGGAACTGGTGAATAAGGCCAAACTGGAAATGTATGAAATCTTAAATCTAGGCTTTCAAAAATTAAACCATAAAGCAAGTAATTAAAATATGGCCATACTTTAAAGTCCAAATTCGCACCATTTTCTAACCACCCTGAAAATAAAACAATTTTCCCACTCCCTTTTACTCTTTCCACTATAAACGGTTGACGATATAGATTAATCTCTAGATTCTTAGATACAGGATACACATCGATTATTCTTTTAACAGAGGAATTTAAGCTGGCTGATGGAATTATAGTCATATTATGCACCTTCATTTCAGGGGCAGAATTCCAAGCGATTTTAGAACTAACAGGATGGCTGGCATTATTTACAATTGATAACATCAGCTCTTGATTTTTTGCCTTACCTGCTTCAAATAAAGCATTATCAATCATATCTAAACTGTCTAATAAAGATGCATTATCATGCAAATTCTGTCCCATAAATATAACAGTTGCTCCACCAATATCAATAAAATCCGAAATAATTTGTTGTTCTGAGGAATTAAATTGTACATCAAAAAGAATAACAACATCGATCCAAGAGCCGATGGACACTAATGGGTCACTATCAGAAACTCTTGTTATATTAAAATTATCTCGATCAATTCCAAGACTCTGTACAAACAAGTCGTCATTTCCTTTACTGATTAATAATATATTTTTTGGTTTACTTGATTGCCCGAAAGTAGGTGTTATTAAAAAAAATACAAAGATATTACTAACTACTAATGCTAATAGACTGATTACTAATATTTTTGAGATTTTTCGGTTAGATTTCAACATAATTATCACATTAAATTTGATAAATTCAGTAATTAGTGATGAACTTTTGCTATATTTATAATTTTATAATTTTATTATAGATGTTTCTCAAGCCATATATACATGTCTTGATATACTTGAGCTCTTCCCTTTTCATTCCATAATTCATGCAAAAATCCATTATATTCTCTGTATGTCTTATCCTTACTTCTAACTTGTTCAAAAAATTGTTGCGTTTTGTATTTATCTACAATTTTATCAGCACCAGCTTGCATAAGGAGTATTGGACAAAGTAACTTGGATACATTCTCAACAGCCCATTTTGAATACTTGTCAATTTCAGTAGCTGATTTAGCTTAAATAATTTCAAATTTATTTTTATCTGCTATATGTTGTCTTAATATTTTTAAATCACTTGTTAATTGATTCTGGTCTATAATATTATCTAATATTTTATTAGGTGCTAATTTAACAAGCGTTTTCGATATTGATTTTATTACTTTTTTCCCCATTGATAATTTCAAATACATCCCTAATAAGGGTGAGGAAACTAGCACACCTGCTAATGCAGGATGATTAATTGCAAAAATTAAGCAAACTAATCCCCCAAATGAATGTCCCATTAAAAATATCTTTTTATCATTGGAAATTTCATGGATGAAATCCATAAAAAGAAGTGTGTCTTTTTGGATATGATCCATGCTATCTATATGTCCCGGCATATCACCTGCATTTCTCCAATGCCCTCTTAAATCAAATGCATAAATGGCGTATCCTTTTTCTGTAAGATATTCTGCTGGGACTTTTAATCTATCAGAATGAGTCCCCCATCCATGAATAGCTATAATATATGCCTTTATTTCTCCATTATCAGGTAACCAACATTGATAAAATAATTTTTTTAATTCTCTTCCTTCAAAATATCCTGTATCATTTTTCACAATATTTTCACCAAGACTTTAGAATAGCTATTTATTGGGTTTATGATAATTTATAATTTCTTTATCTTATTAATATTATTTCTTTTAATAAATTGATAATTTCTTTATCATTTTTTATTAATGCTTATATAAGAAATTTAAAAAAATTTTATTTATCCGATAAACTTCATAATAAATAATATTTATCCATATTTCTTGAGTTTTATATATGACTGAAACAGAAAATATTGAAATTATTATTCATGGACGAGGAGGTCAGGGTGCAGTAACCGCTTGTGAAATTATAGCAGAAGCCGCTTATTTAAGTGGTAATTTTGTTGATGTGCATGCATATCCATCATTTGGAGCAGAAAGACGAGGTGCGCCTGTTCAAGCATATGCTAAACTCTCTCGGACAGATACTATATGGGATAGGGCACAAATTGAAAATCCGAATATTCTAATAATATTTGATGAAACTGTGTTAAATCAAGAAATTGTTTCTTCTCTGAGAAAAGATGGGATATTTATAATCAATTCTGAAAAAGATCCTGAATTTTTTGTAAACCAATTTAATTTAAGTAATGAAACCAAGATAGTTGTTGCTGATATTAGCAAATTGGCAATAGAAAAAGATCTTACTATTGATGGAAATCCAGTAATTAACACACCTATTCTGGGTTTACTTTCTAAAGCATTACCAGATCTAAATTTAGATAATTTGAAAACTGTTGTTCTTAAACGAATGGGAGAAAATTTAGGGAAAATTAATTATGAGTTAATCAAAGAGGGATATAATTTAGCAAAAATTAAATAATTTATGAGATAAGTTATAATATTGGTAATTTTACTATAAACGTACTTCCTTTATTTCTACCTTGTGATTCTGCTCTGATACTTCCTCCATGTAAATCAACTATTTCTTTTGTAATAAATAATCCAAGCCCAGAACCTTGAATATCAATATACTCCAAACCCTCTCCATATCTTTCTATTTTTCCAAATCTAGTAAATAAGATATCCATTTCTTCCCTTGTTAATCCTACACCTGTATCTTTTACAGAAATTACTACCCAATTATCAGTTCTCTCAAGTAAAATATTAATATTTCCTTTTGGGGGGGCATTTTTGACAGCATTAGATAATAAGTTCATTATTACTTGCTCAATTCTAATTTTATCGATATTTAAATAATAATTATCGGGAATATTCAACTTGAGATTTATATCCCTCTTTTTAGCGAAATTTCTCATTTCTTTTGCGGATTCTTTAAGTAAATTAGATAAATCAACTTTTTGTAATTTTAATTTAAATTTATCATATTCTATCCTTGAAATATCAATTAAATTATCTACCAGATATTTTAATCTGTTTCCACCTTTTTCAATTAAATTAATTAAATCCATTTGCTCATTTTCTAAATTTTGATTATAATGGTTTGAAAGAAGTTCAGTTCCTCCACAAATAGTAGCAAGTGGTGTTTTTAATTCATGAGCAACTCTAGATATTAAATTTTTCCTAATTTTATCAAGTTCTTTCAGTTTCTCAATTTCTTGATTAATTAGAAATTCTGCTTGTTTTCTTTTTGTAATATCGGTAAATAATGCCTGTACAAAGGATTCGTCTTCTATTCTAATTATTGATGCTTGTAAATTTACCCAGATTAGACTTCGATCCTTCCTAATCATTTGCAGATCAATTCTGTGCACTTCTTCGCCTTTAATGAATTTTTTAAAAAGTTCTGTAACGGTTGATATATAATCTGGATGTATTACTGAAATTTTATGAAACTTTTTGCCTACTATATTAGCTTTAGAATATCCAAATAATTTTTCAGTTGTTGGATTAAAATCAACAATTTCACCTTTAGAATTAATTAAAACAATAGAAAATGGAGTATTTTCAAAAAGATAACGATACTTTTTTTCAGATTCGAGAAATTTCTTTTCTGCAGTTATTTGGTCAGTAATATCAATAATAGTTATAAAATCAGCAAGTCTTCCTTGATAATTTATCGTTTTGGAGAAAAGTTCTCCATAAATTAAATCTCCTGATTTTTTATACGCTCTAAACTGATACCGATTTAAAACATCTTTCTCTCCAAGTTGTTTTTTTCTTGCCTGTTCAGCAATCAATTGTCTATCTTCTGGGTGAACTATATTAATAAATTCTCCTGAACCCCAATCTTTTAGTTCTTCAACAGTTCTACCTCCAATAGCAGCAAATCTGTTATTTAAATATTTAAACTTCCCATCTTGTAAAATTGCAATGCCAAAAAGTGATTGCTCAGCGATATTTCTAAACTTTTCTTCAGACTCTCTTAATTCACGTTCCAAATTGAATTTTTCTGTTATATCACTAAAAGTACCATCGATTCTAATAGGATTCCCTTTTTCATCTCGAATTAAATAAGAATTAAGTTCTACAACAATTTTCTTTCCATCTTTAGTTAATGCATGACATATATAATTTTTAGCAACATCCTCTTTTAAAACATATTTTAAGTATTGTTCTCGATCTTGAGGATTCTGCCAAAATTCGGTGACATCTTTATCTTTCAAACTTTCTGATGGGTCATACCCCAATATTATATTGTGTGCTTGGTTGTGATTGAGCATACGACCATCTAATGTGACTTGATAAAATCCCACGTCCAAATTATCAAGTAAATCACGATATCTTAATTCAGATTCACTTAATTTTTTTTCTGCAACTCTTTTTTCAGTTATATTCTCTGTTTGTACAATAACTAAATCCGGTCTTACATAACCATAATTCACTAGAAGGTATTTTTCATCATCAGAGAATTGAAATTTATATCTTATTTCTCTTGATATGGGCCTCTTCTCATTATAGCATTTATATAAATCTTCTAAAATATCCGGTCTGCCTTTATACATTTGTGAAGCTTTATGGCCTAGAACATTCATAGCATTTCCATGAGTAAAATTTTCAGCAGTATTATTAAAATTAATAAAAATAAAATCATTATTGACTTTTTTCCATATAAATGTAGCAATTGGACCCTCTTTATAGAGAGCTCTAAACATTTCTTCAGAATCTTTTAACTTTTGTTCTGCCTTCTTCCGGACTGTGATATTTTTACCAATACCTAGTATCGCGTACATTTTACCATTTTTTTTTAAAGGAATTCCATATGTCTCTACAAAAATATAATTCCCATTTTTTGCTTTAACTTTATATTCAACACGCTTCGATTGCTTTCCATTTTTTTTAATTTCATTTAAAATATCATATGCTTTTTCTAAATCATCGTTCTCAAGAATATCTGATAACTTAGCATTCGAAATATCTTCTCTTTCATAACCTAGTGCAATTAAGGTAAGATCATTCGCATCTAGAAAATTTCCATTTAAATCATTTATGTAAATTAGATCTAAAGAATGGTTAAAAAAGTTTTTATATTGTTCTCTAATTTCCTCACGATTATATTCCATAATTCACTCAAATTTTATCTTAGATTTTAAATGATTTGCCTTATAAAGGAATTTTTACTGTAAATGTACTACCTTTATCTCTACCACCCGATTCAACCCAGATTTGACCTTTATGTAAATCTATAATTTCTTTTGATATATATAACCCAAGACCAGTTCCTTGAATATCAATATATTCTAATCCATCCCCATATCTTTCAATCTTGCCAAATCTAGTAAATAATCTATCCATCTCTTCCTTGGTTAAGCCAATTCCGGTATCAATTATTTTTATTTCTGCATAATTATCTCTTTTTAAGGATTTCACAGTGATTTTTCCATTTGGAGGTGTATTTTTTATAGCATTTGAAAGAAGATTTAATATTACTTGTTCAATTCTTATTTTATCAAATTCTAAGAACAATCCACTCATAAGGTCAAGTTTTAAATTTAATTCTCGTTTCTTTATAAGATACATCAGCTCTTTCGTACAATCCCTAATCACTTGACTGAAATCATTTAAATTTTTTATTAACTCGAATTTTTTGTATTCTATTCGTGTAATATCAACCAAATTATCAACTAGATGTTTTAATCTTATACCTCCTTTTTCGATCATTTCTAGAAGTTCTTTTGTATCACCCTTAAATTCTTCGATATATAAGTCTAAAAGAAGTTCAGAAGCACCACAAACAGATACCAAGGGGGTTTTAAGTTCATGTGAGACTCTAGATATTAAATCTTTCCTAATCTGATCTAACTCTTTTAATTTTACAAGTTCTTCCTCGATAAGAAGATCCGCCTTTCTTTGTTCTGTAATATCATTTATAATTACTTGTAGTAAAACTTGATCACCTAATTTGACTAAAGTAGATTGGTACCTAATCCAAACCAAACTTCCATCTTTCTTATATATCTCCATTTCTAATGGTCGTAAAATTTCACCTTGCATACTTTTTTGAAATCGTTTAAGCAATATGGGTATATATTCTGGATTAATCACCGGAAGATTTTTAAATTCATTGCCAATTAATTCATCTCTTTTATAATCAAGTAACTTTTCTATTGCAGGATTACAATAAATAAGTTTTCCTTGTTGATCTATTAGGGCAATTGAAAATGGTACAGACTCAATTAAATTCCGATATCTTTCCTCGGATTCTTTTAATTTTTGCTCTGCAATTTTTCTATTAGTAATATCATTTATGAAAGCAAATGAACCCTTAAATCCCCCACTTTCATTTATGATTGGAGCAGCATTTATATTTGTGCTTAATATAGTTCCATCTTTTTTTATAAATTCAAGTTCATAAGTATCTTTCAGACCTTTTTCCCTACGTTCACGATAGCCTCGAATCAATTCTCTCATTGAGTCTTCTAAAAAAAAATATAAACTTTTACCCATTATCTCATCTCTAGTATATCCAAGCATTTCACATATTTTTGGATTAACAAAGATTGTAATATCATTTTCATCTACTGCCCACACACCTTCATGAGCATTTTCTACTAAGTTACGATACTTTTCTTCGGATTCTTTTAATTTCTGTTGTGCTTCTTTTTGTGCTGATATATCCATTAATATAATTTGTATAAATTCTTCTTTACCAATTTTTATCATTGAAGCTGTAGCATAAGACCATATTATTCCTCCCAATGTTCGATGGATTGGAAATTCAAAATTCAAAGTTTTTCTTGTTTTAATAATTTCAGCAAATAAATTGTTAAATAAAGCTATTAATGGTATATCTTTCTCATGATAAGTCCAAAATTTTCTATAATTTTTTCCAATATAATCTTTCAATGTACGGGTTGAGAGTAAATTACTAGTAGCATTATTGCAATCTATCAGATTACCTTTTAAATCGAATAACCCAATAGAGTAAGGAGCTTTATTAAATAACTGATGATATTTTTCTTCTGATTCAATTAATTTTATTTCTGCTTTTTTATGTTCTGTTATATCTCTTGCTATTATTAGAAATTTTGGTTTCTCTTTTTTATCTAAATAAATCGAGCCATTGTTTCCTGTCCATTTATAACTTCCATCTTTATGTCTAATTCTCACCTCTGAAAACGCTTCACCCTTTTCTGCAGCGCTTTTGAATGTTTGAAACACTTTTTCACGATCATCTGGATGGATAAAAGCCATAGCATTTTTTCCTATTAGTTCTTCCTTTTTATAGCCCATTATTTTAGTATGCACTTTTTCATTAACATATTCAAATTTCATATTCATATTAATGATAGCTATTAAATCCATAGCATTTTCAGATATGAAACGATACCTTTCTTCAGATTCTCTTAATTCTTGAGTCTTCATATTGACTAATTGTTCTAATTCTTGTTTAAATCGTTCTTCCTCTTGCTTTCTTTTCGTAACATCACGAAATAAACCATAAAAACCAATTTTATTCCCATTAGAATCATATTTTAAATATACAGAAGTTTCACCAATTATTTTCTCTCCAGCTTTATTCTTAAATTGATATTCGAAATCCGTTAATGGTTCACCTGTGTTGAAAACACTATTGAATCCTTTAAACACATTTTTTCTATTTTTTTCATCAGCAATATATTTATAACTCAATCCCAACATTTCTTCTCTCGAATAGCCAGTGAGTTTGCACAATGAATCATTAAAATAAGTAAATGTACCTTTTAAATCAACTTCGAAATAGCACTCTTTAATATTCTCGATTATTTGTATAAATTTATCTTTAGAAAATTCCAATTTTAGCCTTAACCCATAATTTTATTTATTATTCTTTAAAAAAATATAACAACAAAAGATATGCAAAAGCACTCAGACTTAGTAATTTATTACTATGAGTCTAATGAAATATCTAATATTTATTTTTTATTTAAAAGTAAATGCTATCATTTGCTCAATTCTCATCAACAGTTTTAGTTATAATAATGCAAATGTTAATGAAATAAATTTACCTTAATCTTTTATTTTTATAAATGGTAAGAATTATAAGCATATATGCGTTTGATTTCATACAGAATCTGATTTATATTTATTTTTGATGAACAGATGACAGACTCGAAAAAAGATTATCAAAAAATATTAGGTTCAGTTCAAAAGCCAGTAATTGGAGAGGCAGGTGAAACTGGAACATGGAGTCCAAAAAAACCGATAATTGATCTGAGTAAATGTATTCCTGTTAAATCTAGAAAACCAAGTTGCTTTAATTGTTGGCTTTATTGCCCCGAAGCTGTGATCATGAGAAGTATTCCACCTAAGATTGATTTAATACATTGTAAAGGATGCGGAATTTGCATGGAAGAATGTCCAGTTAAAGCTATTACAATGGAGGAGGTAAAATCTGAATGACTGAGATTGAAGAAATAAAAACTAATATTAATGAAGATTTAATGATTTTAACAGGAAATCACGCAGCTGCTCATGCTTTCAGACAAGCTAAAGTAGGCGTCATTTCTGCATATCCAATTACACCTCAAAGTCCGGTGGTTGAAAAAATTGCTGAATTTATTTCCGAAGGCAAATTAAAAGCTAGGTTTGTTAAAGTTGAATCTGAGCATTCAGCATTAGCTGTATGTTGTGCTGCTTCTGCAACAGGATCAAGAGTAGGTACTGCTACATCTGCTCACGGTTTAGAATTGATGTATGAGATGTTGCCTTGGGCGGCAGGAAATAGATTACCTATTATAATTAATCTGGCAACAAGATCGCTTGGAGCACCATGGTCAGTTTGGACAGATCACTCTGATTTTATTACAATAAGAGATGTTGGCTGGATTCAGTTTATGTGTGAAAATAATCAGGAGATTTACGATACAAATTTTCAGGCATTTAAAATTGCCGAAGATCCTCGTGTATTTCTACCTGTGATAGTTGCTTATGATGGATATATACTTAGCCATACTATGATGCCTGTCAAATTAGAAAATCAAGAAAAAATTGATGAGTTTTTGCCACCTCTTAAACACCATATCAACTTATCTGACATAACTCAAGTAAAAGGAATTGACCCAGTAACAACACCTCATGTTATTAAGAGAGCAGAAGGAACAGCTCCAGGTTATTATGAATACAGATATGCACTTCAAAAATCATTAGAAAGTTCAATTGATATAATTAAAGAAGTACATGATGAATTTGCCAGAAAATTTGGAAGATCTTATGGAAATGGGATATACAAAACCGTTCAAACTGAAGATGCGGATACAATAATTTATGCTATGGGGTCAGTTGCTTCTCAAGCTAGAGTTGCTATTAAGCAATTAAGAAAGGAAGGAATTAAGATTGGGATTTTAAGCCTAAAACTATTTAGACCTTATCCTTGGGATGATTTAAGGGAATTTTTTAAAAATATAGAAAATGTTATAGTGTTTGACAGAGATATTGGTTATGGATATGAAGGAGTTTTATCTTATGAATTGAAATCTGCCCTTTATGGATTAAAGGATAGACCAAATATTAAGGGTTTTATTGTTGGGTTAGGTGGGAGAGATGTAACAACAGAGCATATCACTACTGGGGTTCATAGAGCTTTAAATGAATTTAAACAGGGGTTATCTACCAACAAAACCGATTTTTTAGGGTTAAAATTAGATGAATTATATGATTATGATGAATCAACTTATTTTACAAGGGGGTGAAAAATAATAGTTAATGTTATGGATTTACCGGAAGAAGAATTTATTTATCCAGGCACTCGTGCGTGTGCTGGATGTGGAATGGCGTTGATTTATAGAATTGCACTTAAAGCATTAGGAGCCAAAACATTAGTAACTGTACCAGCTTCTTGTTTAACAGTATTACATGGGATGCAGGGATTTTGTTCAACAAAAGTATCAGTATATCATACACCTTTTGCTACAACAGGAGCTTCAGCGTCTGGAATCTTAGCTTCATTAGAGGATAAGGGTTTAGCAGATGAAATTATAGTCCTTGCCTTTGCAGGAGATGGAGGAACAACCGATATTGGGATACAAGCTCTAAGTGGTGCGGCAGAAAGAGGAACTAATTTTATCTATGCATGTTATGATAATGAAGCATATATGAATACAGGCGTTCAGAGAAGCGGGTCAACCCCACTCGGCGTACGAACAACTACTACTCCAGAGGGAAAGGATGTTCATAAGAAAAATATGCCTAAAATACTAGAAGCACATGGTATTCCATATGTCGCTACTGCTAATGCTGCATACCCTCTTGATTTGTTTGAAAAATTTAAAAGAGCTAAAGAAGTAAAAGGACCAAAATATATGCACATATTATCACCTTGTCCCCCTGGATGGGGTTATGAGCCTAAAGATACTATCTTAATAGGCAGATTAGCTAATGAAACTGGGTTTTGGCCTCTTTATGAAGTCATTAATGGTAAATTTGAACTTTCAAAGCCAAGCAAAAAATATTTAGACTCATCAAAAAGGAAGCCAATAACGGATTATTTGAAGTCTCAAAAAAGATTTAAATTCATTGATGAAACCACAAGGAAAATATATGAAGAGTATATTGAGCATGTGTGGAATGAAATCAAGGGCAGGCTCGAAAATCAATAAGTTTTGTAATAATAAAGGAATATTTAAAAATCTCTTACTTTTTTGCTTTTTCTAAAGAGCTTTTAAAGATAGAAAAAAATAAATGTTAATTTTAGTTAAGTTAAGTAGAGTGTAATGCTGAAAATATTTATATTTGACCCGTTCAAATCTCATTGGATCGAAGAAGAAAACCGTTTATTATCATATGATATTTGTGCAATTTTGGATGAAGAAAAAGAAATTATTTATCTTTGGGCTGGCTCAAAAAGCAAAAAGAAAATATTTCGAAAGGGCTATAAACAAATCAAGGAATTAACTTCTAAATTTCCAAAGCTAAATATTCAATTTGTTTTATCCAAAAAAAATTTTTCAATTGAAATTCAAAAGCTAATAGATGATTTATCACAATCTATGAAATTGAGAAATAAAAAATCTCTAAAATTCAGTAGATTTTCTACTATAAGAATATATAGTATTTCAATAATTATTACTATAATTTTGCCGATCATATTCTTTTTAAATTTAAGCACATCTTTTTTTTGGACAAAAGTTAATAGTAGTTATCAAGTTAATAGTCTGAATTACGCTAATTGGATTAATAGTTCCAAAATTCTCAACCTTATTATATTAATCTTTTTCTTTATTAATATTTTAATAGGAATAATTGAATATGAACATCAAGTTATTATATTTTCCCTAAACGGTTTAATAATTTCAATAGGGCTGGTATTATATTTAAACCAAGGCACTTACTTATTTCTATTTCAAGAAGGGTGGACGTTAACTAACTATATAATATTGCAAAAAGATATTTTCATCTTTTTAGTCTTAATTTTAAGTGCAATACTGATTTTTGAAATACCAAATATATATAAATTAATATCTTTTTTCAAAACCTATAGAAAATTCATTTTTTAGCTGAAAAAAGAGTGGAAGTTGCTAGTCTTCTGTCTGAACTAGAAAAGGAAGATCTTAGAATACTAATGGCAATTGAAATTGGAATGAAGAGATCAGAATTTGTTACCATAAATAATATCAAATTCTATTCAAGATATAAGATGGAAGAGACTCTTTATAGGTTAAAGAAGGTTCATAAGCTCGATTTAATAATTAGAGATGCTTCTAAACATGAAATAGCTTATACGCTTAATTCTAAGGCATATGATTTACTTGCTTTGCATACTTTAGTTGAAAAAAATATAATTAGTCAACTGGGGCCTCTCATAGGTAAGGGAAAAGAATCAGACGTATATAGTTGTATGGATGATGATGAAAATATATATGCAGCAAAATTTTACCGAATGGGAAGGACTAGTTTTAAAAGTATCAAGCAACTAAGAGATATTGTTGGTGAAAGAGGACATCTCTCTTGGCTTTATGTAAATAGACTTGCAGCTAAAAAAGAATATGTTGCTCTTGAAGAAATATATAAACTAAAGTTAAATACTCCAAAACCAATAGGATATAATAGACATATTATAATAATGTCATATTTGAGAGGAAAAGAGTTAGTTTACTTTAAGAGAATAAAAAAACCTCTAAAAATTTTTAACAATATTATAAAACAATATAGAGAAATATATAAAAAAGCACACATGATACATGGAGATTTAGGAGAATTTAACATTATATTAGACCAGAAAGGAAACATTTTAATAATTGATTGGCTGCAATGGGTTCCGACTAATCATCCCAATGCAAATTTACTTTTAGAAAGAGACATCATGAATATATGTAATTATTTTCTAAAAAAGTTTAAAATTGAAAGTGATATCGAAGCCATTCTCCAATCATTTTACTAAAAATCTTTATCCTTCAAAATTTTACCGGAGATAATAATGTCTTCTAACTTTTCTAATTCTATTAATTCTAAATCTTTGATTTTGGATTTTAATATATCTAATAATGATTTTATTACTAGATTTTTCCTTAAAATTGATAATTTAAAATCAGCTTCGTTTTTGCTTACCCTCAACGACTCTTTTATGCCTTTTTGAAGCTCTGGTAAATTTTGAAAAGAAGTAAGTGTAAAAATTGAGTGAAACGTGTCATCTCTAAGAGGTAAACTCTCAATATCAGATTGAATTATAGTTGGAAATTGTCTAATTAAAGAAGACCTAAGAATCTTTGATTTAAATTCTAAGAGCAAATTCCACGAAATATCTAATCCTACATACTTGTAGAGTAATGTTCCATTATCAAACATGGAATTATTAATATATTCATAAAATAATCCAGTACCGCACCCCATATCCAAAATCCTTTTGTTATTTGCACTATACTTCTGTAAAATAATTTCATACTTTTGCTCTTGGATTATCTTATATCGACTGTCATAAAACTGCGATGTTGAGTTATACTTATCAATTATTCTTTTCTTTTTATAATATTTTTTAGAGTGCTCTTCCAAGATAACAACCAAACGAATTTAATGTTGTTCTTTTAATGTCGTAAGGTTTTAATTCAAAAAATTCTAGCTTTAAATTATCTTTTTAATAAATATAATAATAATTTTTTGATTTAAGAATTTAAAATGTCCAGTAAAAATAATAATCAACAAAGATCTAAAAATCCACTTCAGATTTTGCAAAACAGTCAAGGATCCATAATCTTACTCAGATTAAAAGATGGAACAGAATATAGGGGATTATTAAAGGAAATAGATGCTTATATGAACATGATTTTAGAAGACGCCACTGAACTTTTAGAGGGAACGCCTGTGGCTAAATACAACGAAATTTTCATCCGTGGAAATAACTTACTCTTCATAAAACCAGATGCTTCCCAAATTACATAATTGCTAAATTGACTTTCATAATCTTCTCAGATGACGTAAGATATATTATCCTTCTAGTCAAATCTCATATCTTACATAAGACTTTTTGAGATAGATTGCTTTTTAATCTTCAAATTTCTACTATTTTTGGAATTATTTTATTATTTCTAATTATTGCATAAGATGCTGGATTTGGAGCATAGAATCCTCTATAATTTGCTGAAGAAAATATAGATAACAATCGATTATTAAAAAACCATTGGTATCCTTCAGGAAAACACTCATGTGACCTTATAAGATATTTGAGATTATTGTATTGCATAAAATTCTCAAAAGCATCACTCCCAAAAAATTTAATACCTGAACCTCTGAAACTGTCGGAAAATCCATGTAATCCAGATTTAGGGTCATTCCACATAATTTGAAATATACCCTGTGAAATTAAATTAAATAGTATATTGAATTCATTACACTTTTTTCCAGTTAATTTCTTCAAAATGTCAATATCTTGGGGTATACCTCCATGTAAACATAAGACTGTTCCATTAATTACAGCACATATCGGGATTACATCATAAATACTTAATATTTCATTGAATTTGTTTTGATCATTAAATCTTAAAATGAAATCTTGAAAAAAACCGTAATATTGATTCATTTCTAAAGTTTCATGGTTTCCTCTTAGTATATAGTATTTTAGTGGAGAAAGTATCTTTAAAGCTAGAATTATTAATAAACATTCCAATTGCTTTGGGCCACGATCTACAATATCTCCTAAAAAAATTACTAATTTAGGGTTGTTATTATTTATAATTTCAATAAGTTTCATTAAAGTCTCTAAATTTCCATGAATATCTCCTATTACATAAACTTCTTCATCTTTTTCTTTAACATTAAATTCAAGAAGTAGATTTTCCTCCTCCAAAATATTTTTAATAGTCCTTATTATTTTTAAAATACTGTCAAACTTTAATTTAGAGATTTTATACGGTTCCCTTATTAAATCATATAAAAATGAATTTTCAATCAACAATAAACTCAATTTTTAATAGTTTCTTATATTTTTATAATAGTTTCTTATATTTTTATAAATAAAGTAAAATTAATAGTTAAATTTCAATGGAAGAATCAATAAATCAGTTAATAGATCATATTAAGAGACTTATTGATAGGTTTGAAAATGAAAAATTACTTAAAAGGAATAAGAATCATAATCTTGGAGTAATAT
>SMTZ1_10032301_pt1 | contig 20309 bp, 18 predicted proteins | sample DeeMarSWOR136_30_FD_25667 | JGI IMG/M metagenome (IMG submission 25667) | reverse complement strand
CTGGAATTCTTGATTCTTTCGGACGGAGCATAAATTACCTCAGGATTTCAGTTACCGACCGTTGCAACCTGCGCTGCATCTATTGCATGCCACCCGAAGGTGTCCCGCAAATATCACATAGCGAGATCCTCTCCTACGAGGAGATTAGTACTGTCGTCCGGGCAGCGGCAGAGCTGGGTATCAACAAGATAAGGCTTACTGGTGGCGAGCCCCTAGTTCGAGTTGAGCTACCCAAGCTCATTAAGATGCTCTCTCGGATAGAGGGAATTCAGGAGCTGTCTTTGACGACAAATGGGACGCTTTTAAAGGAATATGCTCTGGCACTTAAGCAGGCAGGCTTGTCTACAGTCAATGTGAGCCTGGACACGCTTAAAGCCGATAAATTTCGATACATAACCCGTCTGGGAAGATCGAAAGACGTTCTTGAGGGCATCAAGGCAGCCAAGAAGGCCAGCTTCGAACCGGTCAAGATAAACACTGTAGTCATGCGGGGCATAAACTACGATGAAATACTAGACTTTGCCAGGATGACCTATGAAAACGGATGGCATGTCCGGTTCATCGAGCTTATGCCCTTCAAGGGTGCAGTGGAGTTTGTACCTTCTATTGAATTGCGACAACATATTAGTTCGCTTGGCAAGCTTGAGCCCTGTGCGTCGATAACTGGCAACGGGCCTGCTATATACTACCGCTTAGCAGGAGGCAAGGGCACTATAGGCTTCATCAGTCCCCTCACGGAGGATTGACTTAAAAATGCCGCTACGCAATAATGCCTCGATGGAGGAGCTAAAAAGCCTGATTCTAAAGGCAGTTGCTTCCAAGCCGGAGCATCATCCTTTGATAGGAGACAATTTCAGGCTTGTAAACCAAAAAATGTCACAGATTGGAGGTTGAGAATGGAGTCAGGGCAAATTCACATGATAGACGTTACCCAAAAAAAAGAAACACAACGACAGGCGGTAGCCAAAGGCAAGGTGCAGATGAAGCCTACTACCTTAGAACTTATCCGTAAAGGGGAACTGGAAAAAGGAGACGTTTTGGCCGCCGCAAAAACGGCCGGAATCATGGCCGCAAAAGAAACTCACCGCCTTATACCTCTCTGTCACCCTCTCCAGCTAACTTATATTGAAGTTGAATTTAATCTCCAGAAAAATGGCAATTTTGTTGAGATTACTGCCAGCACTAAAGGAATAGGAAAAACAGGATTTGAAATGGAGGCGCTATTAGCGGTATCTGTAAGCGCTCTGACTATATATGATATGTGCAAAGCAGTGGACAGAAGTATGACCATTGGAGAGATTCGCCTGGTAAGGAAGAGTGGAGGCAAGAGCGGGCTCTATATCGCCGGGGAATAGTATTGAAAGGGTAACATTATGTAATACCAGCTATCCTGAGCAACCTCTGAGTATCTTCGTGTAGCTCTTGCCATATCTTGGAAATGCTTTTCTTATCAACCCACAAAGCTTCCCCAGCATCACTGCCTACCTTAAATTCACCACCAACTAGCCTGGCGACATAGTCAATATAAATAACGTGCAAGCTGGTTTTACCATCTACCTTGACAATTCTATCAAAGGGAACCAAAGGTGTAACCAATTCCACCTCCAGATTTGTCTCCTCTTTAATCTCTCTTTTAATCCCCTCTTTAATCTCCTCACAAAACTCAAGCTCCCCTCCAGGACAAATCCACTTTCCCTGCCAGTAACCACCCCTCTCTGGCTTATGCTTCACCAGAAGGATTCTGCCCTTATCATCCTCAATAACTGCTCCTACCGCTACCAATACGTGTGGTGATATCACTTTGTAACCCTCACTTGTTTATGTGTTATTGTCAACGGAGCATGGCAACCTCATATCCATTATTTGAGATTGCTTCAGGACTTGGCTCACAAAATGAGTCGTCCGATTCAGTATAACTGGCCCTCAGGAAGATGTTTAGCACCTTAACTTGGCCAGCACCATCTTAACCACTTCGGGAATCGCCTGCTCCACCTCGGGGGTACATTTCTCGCTAAAGCTAGCAATGTCCTTTGCTTCCACAGCGAATATAGTGATTTCTTGGGGCATCGCTAAGTTGAGCATCTTTCCCAATTCCAGGGCAGTAACCAGGTTTATTTGATGAGGTGAGGAAAGATGTTTGGCGAAGGAAAAATCTTCAGGCTTCATACGATATATCTGGCCGGCTTTCCCTTTTTTGGTTTGGATAGCATCAATGATAATGACTTTATCATAGTCTACAATAGCATCTAAAAGGCTAAGGCCAGCTGCACTTGTTTCAGATATAGTTATTTGGGGGTTGTGGAGTTTGTTCGCTACCTCGTGGGCCACCCTAATCCCCACACCATCATCGGAGAGAATAGAATTCCCTAACCCTAAAACCAGGGTTTTCATTTGGACTTGCGACAACTTTGTTACTCGATGCCCTGACTCAGTCTCTTAATTTCGTTGCCCTTGGCATCGTAAATGGTTACTTCCAGGGGCAATTGTCCGGGGAGGGAGTGCGTGGCACAAGCCAGACAGAGATCATAGGGACGCCATGCCATTTCGATGCGGTTGAGCAAACCTTCAGTTATCTTTTTGCCAGGCTTTATCAGATCCTCAGCTGCTTTCTTAACCGACATATAAAAGGCGGCATAATTATTGGTAGTGCCTACGATCAGGTTACACTTCTTTATAACCCCTCTTTCGTCAGTTATGTAATGATGGGTAAGGGTACCTCGTGGGGCTTCAACAATACCTACCCCCTCATCGGGCTTTGCTGTAGGAATGATGCGGATGTCCGTGCTAGTTATCTCAGGGTCTTGAACAAGCTCCACCATTCTTTCAGCAGCGTAAAGAAGTTCGATCAGGCGTGCCCAGTGGGTTGCCAGAGTATAGTGGGCTGGTTTGCCTCCGAGAGTGGAATACATCCTTTCATATTCTTCCTGAGCTAGAGGAGTTGCCATACCATCGGCAGCATTCAGCCGTGACAGAGGTGTAGCCCGATAAACTCCACTATCCTTGCCGTCAACAAAACCCTTCCAGCCAACTTTCTTAAGATAGGGAAACTTCAAGTATGTCCAGGGCTCGACATGTTCTGCAAGATGCTTCACATAGTCTCGAGGAGCGTACTTGATGAATTCTTTGCCCTCGGGGTCGACTACCCGGACCTTACCATCATAGAAATTGACCTTATTATTTTCATCAACCAACCCCATATAATAAGTCCGGTGGGTAAAAGTATCGCTCAGGACCATGTCCAAGTACTCTTTGTTCTTCAGCACAATGTCGTCGAAGACTTTGAGCGATAACTTGCCGAACTCGACCGACGATTTGGCTATTTCTTCTATCTTTGCTCTTTCTTCTTCATTTATGGCCCTGCTCACACCGCCGGGCAATCCGAAGCAGGGGTGTATTGGACGGCCGCCAATTGTCTGGATAACCCAGTGATTGTCGTGACGGGTTTTGATTACGGCACCCCCCAGCTCCAGCCCGACTTTAGCGATTACTCCGAGGATATTGCGCTCAGCAGGTGGAGCATCTGGTCCCATAACGAAATCGGGGCCAGCAAGAATATAGAAGTGAGTGGTATGGTCAGTTACATAGAAAGAGCTGTAGAGGAGTTCACGAAGCTTTTTGGCAGCGCTGGTTGGTTCGACATGAAACAGATCATCTAAGGCTTTGGTTGATGCCATATGGTGGGCTTCAGGGCAGACTCCGCAGATACGCTGGGTTATCTGGGGCATGTCCTCAGCCGGGCGGCCCTCGGAAAACTTTTCGAAGCCCCTGAGCTCAGGAACCTGGAAATAAACATTGGCTACACCCTCCTAAGTAGTGAATCTGGCAGACTATAGCGATAAAAAGTGCCTGCCGGGTCAGGAATATCATCAATTATCTTCTGAATTTCCTCGGGGTCGTTGGAGTCAATGATAGACGAGAGAGCACTTAAAAAATGGGCTCCCTGGTCAATTACTCCTTCTACTGGCCCGTAACAGCCGGTGCAAGGCATATTAGCCTGAGGGCAGAGAGCACCACACCCACCTCGAGTAGCCACGCCGTAGCACAACAATCCTTGTTCCAGTAGACATCTTTCCGGTTCAGGGACTATTTCGTAAGGTCGATAGAATTTCTTGATTTTCTTTTCCTCTTTCTTACGGGGACACTCATCACAAACCGCTTTTACCGAGTGACTTATGACAGTTCCTTTCGGCGGTAACTTGCCCGTAATCAAAGCTTCAAGGGCAAGCCAGGTAGTCTTTTCCTCCGGGGGACAACCAGGGACGATATAATCGACATCTACAGTTTGGCCTAGAGTCTTAACCGTATCATAGAATTCGGGAAGCTCGAGTTCGCCCTCGGGAACCTTAACTTTCGTCTGAGGAAGGATTTTTTCAGGATTATCAGTCGTTGGGGTTTCGATATAGGCGCGTTCGAACGTCGTTTGCCGATTATAGAAATTAGACAGCCCGGGTATACATCCTTCATAAGAACAAGAGCCATAAGCGATCATTATCTTGGATTTGGCTCGTAAAAGTTTGGCCATGTGTTCGTTCTCTGAAGTTCGAATAGCACCGTTGAAAAGACAGGCATCAATACTGTTATCTGCCATCTTCTCTACGTCAGCATACTTGAAATCCAGGCCAACCGGCCAGAATACGATGTCGGCAACTTCAGCTAGCTTCAAAATCTTGTCGCCTATTGCTAGAGTGGCAATTTCGCAACCCCCACAGCTAGCCGCCCAATAAAGAGCTACCTTAAGTTTAGCCATGCTTTACCTCCTTAGAACTCTGCTTTAAATGACCCAATAAACTTGGCCCAAGGTTTTTTACGGATTGAGTAAAACTATTAGCTACCTCAGCAAATTTTGCCCCTTCAGATGCGGAAACCCACTCCAGCCGAACTCTTTCTTCCTCTATCCCAAGCTGATTCAACATCTTCTTCAGCAGTGGAATACGGCGCATTGTCTTGTAATTTCCTTCAATGTAATGGCAGTCGCCCGGATGGCAACCAAGGACTAACACACCATCAGCACCAATACTGAGTGCCTTAATCACAAAGAGGGGATTTACCCTACCGCTACACATCACTCTGATTACCCTTATATTGGGGGAATACTGCATTCTGGAAGTTCCGGCCAAGTCAGCACCCGCATAGGAACACCAATTACAGCAAAAGGCCACTATCTTTGGTTCAAAATTGTCCATCTATATCCTGATTAAATAAAAAGGGTAGCTATAATCCACCCTTACCTGCAAACCTGATAACACAAGTCCGTAATAATAGCACTACTGTCCAAAAAAAACAACCCTCCAAATATCCATATTAGCCTCAAGTTCTTAGCCAGGCATCCATATCGGTAGCTGCCCTTCTGGCTGCACCCATAGCGCTTATTACTGTAGCAGCACCAGTGACTATATCCCCACCAGCCCAAACCTTGTCCTTTTTCGTCTTGCCAGTAGTCTCATCAGCCACAACCGTACCATACTTGGTTGTCTCCAAATCAGGAGTTGTTTTAGCAACAATGGGATTGGGACGAGTACCCAAGGCAGGTATTACCATATCCACATCCAAAATAAACTCGCTCCCTGGCTTCACTATCGGACGTCTCCTGCCACTGTCGTCCGGTTCCCCAAGTTCCATCTCAACGCACTGCATAGCTTTCACCGAGGCGTGATCATCAGGAATTATTGTTGTAGGAAGCGTCAGTAGTTTAAAGATGACCCCTTCCTCTTTGGCATTTTCCCTTTCTTCCATTCTAGCGGGCATCTCAGCTTCAGTACGGCGATAGACAATGTAAACCTTATCAGCACCAAGCCTCACTCAGCACCAAGCCTCACTGCCCACCTAGCCGCATCCATAGCCACATTGCCGGCGCCAACAACAGCGACTTTCTTACCAATTTTCACAGGCGTGTCATATTCAGGAAAGAGGTAAGCCTTCATCAGATTGAGCCGGACAAGAAACTCATTAGCCGAGTAGACCATGTTTAAGTTCTCTCCAGATATATTAAGAAACATCGGTGCGCCAGCGCCAATGCCCAGAAACATGGCGTCATAACCATCTGACAATAATTCATCAAGGGTTGCTCCCCTTCCGATCACCTGGTTGAGCCGAAGTTCTACACCAAGTACGTTAATCAAATAGTCGACCTCAGCTTGGACAATGTTTTTGGGTAGTCTGAACTCCGGTATTCCATATGCAGTTACACCGCCAGGGAGATGTAGAGCCTCATACATAACGACCTTATGTCCAGCTTTAGCTAAGTCAGCCGCACAGGTGAGCCCAGCAGGACCTGACCCTATAACGGCCACGTTCTTACCTGTAGCTTTGGGCAGGCTAATCTTACCGACACCTGATTCTTCCTGATTTTCTCTAGCCCAATCAGCCATAAACCTTTCCAGCCTACCAATAGCTACGGGATCACCCTTTTTGCCCAAGGCACAGCGTTGTTCACACTGTGTCTCCTGAGGGCAAACTCGCCCACAAATAGCAGGAAGGCTATTAGTTGCATAAATAATCTTAGCTGCTTTGGGTAAGTCTCCTTCGGCTACGGCTTTAACAAAACCCGGGATATCTATATTAACGGGGCAGTCAGGGACACAACCTGGCTTCTTACATTGAATACAGCGTTTAGCTTCCTCGACCGCTTGTTCGTAGGTATACCCAGATGCCACTTCGTGAGGATTTTGCCTACGAATCTCTGGTGGTTGCTTACTCATAGGGACACGATTCAACTTCAATTTCTCGGCCATAATTCTTTACCTCCTGCACATAGATGAGGAAAAATCCTTCCGCTTATCCTCATCAAAAAGAGCCGAGAGCCTCTCTTCGTGGGAATAGACTCTCTTCCGTGATTCAAGTAGATCCCAGTCTACCAAGTGGCCATCGAATTCGGGACCATCAACGCAAGTGAATTTTGTTTCGCCGCCTACAGAGACCCGGCAGCAGCCACACATTCCAGTGCCATCAAGCATAATAGGGGCCAGAGATACTATGGTTTTAATACCATGAGGTTTGGTAAGCTCACACAATGTTCTCAGAGTGACAGTGGCAACACTCATCGCAATTACGCGGTCTACCTTCTCTTTCTCAAAGATCGTCCGGAGGAAATCCAGTCCTTTGTGGCCTTCAGAGCCGTCATCTGTCGAAATATTAAAGTCGTCACTCAAGGCTTTCATTTCAGTCTTGAGAATGAGTAGTTCCTTCTTTCTGGCCCCAACCACGGTGATTACTCTATTGCCCGCCTCTTTCAAGGCAGCTACCTCGTAGGAAATCGGGCCAACCATTACTCCCCCACCAAAACACAGAACAGTGCCAAATTTCTTTATCTCCGTTGGATTGCCAAGTGGCCCGGCTACATTGTCGATCATTTCTCCCTTTCTCAAAGCTCCGAGTTTTTGGGAACTCCTACCTACTTCATTGAATATCAGCTTCACGGTGCCCTTGTCCGGGTTGGTGCCGCTGATAGTTATGGGAAATCTTTCGCCTTTCGTGCCCATCTGCACAACAACGAACTGTCCCGGCTTTGTCTTACGGGCAATATTATGGTTCACGAACTCGATAACCTTTATCTTGGGAGCTAATTCCTTTTTCACTACTATCTCATTCATGTTTAATTTCCTGTCCTCCTTTCAAGGCTAGGATTTCATTTATGAAAGAGTCAACTTCATGTTTGAAGTCACCCAAATTCTTAGGTGAGGTCTTGTGTATCCTAAACCTGTTTTCAAGTCCCATCATCCTCAAGCCAGTCCGGAGTACTTTCATGTTGTTCTCAGTTGCCAGCCTTGATTCTTTGGACCTGCAATCGTCATCAGAACAAGCAACAACAAGCACACCATCAAAGCCATAGAGAAGTGCCTGAAAGACATTTATCGGGTCAAGCTTACTGAAACAAGGTATTTCGAGGATTGCAGTGTTAGATCTGTTGACGCCGCTGTGGTTCTGGTCAAGACTGGCGAATTCCGCCCACTGGCAGCAAAGAACCAGTATCGCTGGTGCCTGAGCCCTTAGCTTCTTCATCCTGTCGGCATGTTCCATAATTAGCTCTGCAAAGCGCGCGCATTCATGGCCATGTATCTCAAGGGCTACATGCGGGCAAACAACAACGCAGGCACCACAACCTGTACATTTGGTATAGTCAACTTCCGGTGTAGCCAGTGGTTGCGCTTCTATTGCGCCATAGGGACAAATATTTATACACTTGTCGCAGCCAACGCACTTCTCCGTATCGTACTCTACCTGTTTTGCCCTTTCGATAACCGCGATGGTGTTATTCGTATAACCGAAAGGCTTGAGCATACTTCGCAGCATAGCTACGCGACGTTGATTCATCACACTACCTTTGTCGAATCGACAAAAGTCCTGCTTACACTGAATGACGACAATCTGCTTGATGCCCATAGATAAGGCACTAATATAAAACACCGAGGGCAGACGACCCACACAAGGAATCCTCATTAGGATTGCCCGCTCTACATTCAGTCCTTCAAGTGTTTCCAGAAGTTCGTCATCAGGAGGGGTGCTACCGCGGCAAGCAACCACAAGGCTCACGCCCTCCTCAACGCTTTCTGCCCCAATCCCCTCAATTAGTGTATTAGAGCCGTAGTAATATGGCACGATCGCATCCGAGGGACAGACACTGGCACAGATGCCGCATAGTGTACACTTTTCCAGGTCTATGACTATTTGGTCTTCATGCCGAGAAATGGCTTCAAACGGACAGACAGAAAGACAGACCGTGCATCGGGAACACAGCTCATCCCGTAAAATTATCGGTGATATCTCTTTTACTACCATTCGTTTCCTCCAGACGTTATTTCGGCAGTAAACGCCATACTGCTAAGCATTTGTTGAACCATTTTGAATGAACTTAGCTAAATAAAGCTTCTACCTGAGCTAGAATTTGCTCATCAGTGAAGTGGTGCATGGAAATAGCTCCCGATGGACAGGCGGCACCGCAGGTACCACAACCCTTGCATACTACTTCGTTAATATGGGACACCCTCTTCCCTTCGCAAACCCCACAGCCTGAGCATTCATCCTCATTGACCACTGCATTTATCGCCTCAGCCTTGACGTATCCCATTCTCAGGGGACCGGCTGCCTTTGAAGCAGCAGCATAAGCTTGAGAAACTCCTTCAGTTACATCCGTAGGCCAGCGTGCTGAGCCACAGATATAAATTCCGTCCATGGCAAACTCCACAGGGCGGAGCTTTAAGTGTGCCTCCAGGAGGAAACCAAACTCATCTAAGGAGACTTTCAGCATTTTGGATATATTTTGGTTATCCTCAGCAGGGATAAGAGGAGTCGTTAAAACAAGCATATCACAGGGAAGTTCTATTTCCTTTCTCCATAATTCATGGTATACCTTTATCTTTTCAACCTTTTTATCTCCGATAACTTCGGGGGATCTTTCTAAGTTGTATCTAATAAATCTAACCCCTAGCTCCATAGACTTTCGATAATAGTTCTCAAAGTCTACACCATAAGTCATGAGGTCTCGGTGCAATATCCAGACCTTTGCCTTCGGATTCGATTCTTTAATAAGGGAGGCGTTTTTAATTGCCGTCATGCAGCAGATTCTACTACAATAAGTTCTCTCAGGAACCCGAGCTCCAACACAATTAATCATTATAACATTTTGACCCAAGGATTCCCCTCTCTTCATTCGCTCCTCTAGCTCCAGTTGAGTGATTACATTGGGCACCTTCCCATAACCATACTGACCCGTAGGTTTTAACGGCTCAGCTCCGATAGCTACTATAATGGTACCTACAGTAAATTGGTTCTCCTTGCCCTTCCCATCCAAACTAACATTGAAGTTACCTATAAATCCAGTCACTTGGTTTGCTTTGGAGGAGAGATGAGTCTTTATCTTGGGATGGCTTTCAACCTGTTCAACAAGTGGTTTGATTAACTTCACTGCTTCCTGATTTATAGGAAAAAGCTTATTAATACTGCGGAGAGTTCCACCAAGTTCTGGCTCCTTCTCCACCAAATGCACATCAAAACCTTGATTGGCCAAGTTTAAGGCTGCTTCCATTCCAACAATTCCTCCACCAATCACCAACGCCGAAGGATCCACTTTCATTTCAATCTCCTCCAACGGCTGCAGCAACTTGGCTTTAGCCACCCCCATCCTTATCAGGTCTTTAGCCTTTTCCGTAGCCTTCTCAGGCTCACGCATATGCACCCAGGAGCATTGGTCTCTTATGTTAACAAACTCAAAAAGATATTTGTTCAAGCCCGCTTCTTCACAAGCAGCTCGGAAGAGTGGCTCATGGGTTCTGGGAGTACAGGAAGCTACTAGGACCCGATTTAAATTGTATTCCTTTATCCCTCTCTTAATTGCTGAAATTCCTTCCTCAGAGCAGGTAAACAAATTGCGCTCAGCATGGACTACACTTGGTAGTTGCTTAGCATATTCTACAACGTCCGGGACGTTGACATATGCCCCAATATTTATACCACAATGACAAATAAAAACTCCAATACGAGGATGAGAAAGATCTTTTTCTTCCATAGCCCTTACTTGCCTCCTTGCGAGCGGAGCGAAGCAATCTCTTCAGCAGTTCTGCCTGCTGCCCCTGAGGCCTGGGTTACTGAGTCCGGGATATCACGAGGACTGTGGACATAGCCACAGGCAAAAATGCCTGGCCTTGTAGTATCCAGCGGTTGCAGCAATTTATCTGGAACCTTTACAAAGCCATCTTCGTCTAACCCTATACCCAGTATTTTCGCCAAATTTTTGGTCATTTGAGGAACCATGGCTTGGGCAAGGACCACCAGTTCCACCTCAAAGCCCTTTATTTCTCCGCTAACGGTTTCCTCATACCAAATAATAGGGTTGCCATTTTCAGGGTCAACTTCAATTCTGCCAGGACGTCCCCTGATATAAATCACATTGTATTCCTTTTTAGCCCTGGCAATGTATTCCTGGAACCTTTTACCTACAGCTCTCATATCCATATAGAAAATGGTGGATTTTGTCCCCGGATGATGCTCGAAAGCCAGCATTGCCTCCTTGGTGGCGTGCATGCAGCAGACGCTGGAGCAATAAGCTTTATTCCTGAAATCCCGAGAGCCGACACACTGTATAAAAGCTATATTCTCAGGTATCCTGCCATCCGAAGGACGCCTGAGTTCCCCCATAGTGGGTCCTGAGGCAGCAGTAAACCTCTCAAATTCCATGGCAGTAATCACGTTCTTTATTTTCTTATAGCCGTATTCTGTTAATGATGAAATATCGTATAAGCCGAGCCCTGAAGCGATGATTATCGCGCCTACCTCTAGTGCAATAGTCTCATCTTTCATCGTATAGACTATCGCTTTCGGCTCACATCGCCGTTCACATTCATGGCATTCTATGCACCCTTCGATTTGCCCAGCAAGACAGCGCGAAGCTTCCTCCCCAGCTTCCTCTGGAGAATATCCCAAAGCTACTTCACGGAAGTCCTTTGTCCTCTCCTTAACAGGTTCCTCCCGCATCTCCACCTTATTTCTGGAAGGAAAGCTTTTCTTGAGGTCCTTTACCTCTTCCTCGGACAACTTCTCTGGTTCCTTCCCTGGCTCTTCACCCTCGATAGGTTGTCCCGTCATGTATTGGTGGATAGAGCGGGCTGCTTTCTTGCCTGCTGCAATAGCATCAATTACAAAGGCCGGCCCGGTTACCACATCGCCCCCGGCAAATACTCCTTCAATATTGGTCACCCCGGTCTTATTGTCGATTTCTATCGTGCCTCTCTTGGAGACTGAGACTCCCAACTTCTTGACAAAATCTGTTTCTGGAGCCTGTCCCAATGCCGCAATTACTGTATCCACTTCAATAGTAAATTCAGAGCCCTTGACGGGGATGGGGCGAGGACGACCACTGGCGTCTGGTTCCCCCAGCTTCATCCGTACACACTCCATGCTGGCAAGTTTCTTTTTCTCGGCAGAGAAGCGGCTGGGAGTGGTCAGGAACTCAATCTTTATTCCTTCCGTTTCTGCTGCTGTTACTTCTTCCTCGGAAGCTGGCATCTCGGTGCGCGAACGACGATAAACAATGGTTACCTCTTTTGCTTCCAGGCGCTTCGCCGCGCGAGCACAATCTATAGCCGTATTACCTCCACCAATCACCGCTACTTTCTTCCCAACGCTCACTTTTTCCCCAAGACTTACAGCACGTAGAAATCCTATTCCCTCCATCACTCCGTGAATATCTTCGCCCTCCACCCCTAACTTCACACCACCGTGTGCTCCAATACCCAAGAAGACAGCGTGATAGTCTTTCTTCAGTTCTTCAAGGGTAACATCTTTGCCAACCCGAACACCCGTCTTTATCTCAACACCAAGCTTCTGGATGTAGCCTATCTCTTGGTGCAAAATTTTCTTAGGAAGGCGATATTCGGGTATGCCGACACGAAGCATCCCTCCAGGTTCAGGAAGAGCTTCAAAGATAGTTACACCGTGACCCTTTAGGGCAAGGTCATTAGCAGCAGCAAGCCCTGCCGGACCTGCGCCTATAACCGCCACCTTTTTATCCGTTTTGGCAACTACCGGAACCTCAAGTTCTTCAATATTCCATTGGTCTCCGGGAACCCTCTTAAGGTCGCGGATACACAGTGGCTCATCTAATTGGCTACGATTACAGGCTTCCTGGCAAGGGGCATAGCATACCCGCCCAACGCATGCAGGCAAGGGATTTGTCTCTCTTATTAGCTTATAAGCCGCTTTAAACTGCCCTTCGGTAATAAGCTTGATGTAGCCGGGCACATTAGTATGGACGGGGCAAGCATCCATACAGGCTGCTTTACAGGGGCGCTCCTCCCTTTTGTCTATAACACACTTCTTAGGAACGGCCTGGGGAAAGTACAGGTATATGGCTTTTCTATTTCCAATCCCCTGATCGAATTCGTTTGGTGCGATCACGGGGCATCCTTCCACACAAAGTCCACACCCTGTACATTTGTTCCAATCAACAAAAGACGCCTTTTTCTTTACCTTAACCGTGAACTTCCCTACTTCTCCAGAGACTTTTTCAACTTCAGAATAAGTTAGGAGCTCTATATTGGGATGGGAATTGGCCTCAATCATCTTAGGGGCAAGGATACACATGGCACAATCATTAGTGGGGAAGGTCTTATCCAGTTGTGCCATTCTTCCCCCGATGCTAGGCGACTTTTCCACCAAATATACCTTAAAGCCCATATTGGCCAAGTCAAGAGAAGCCTGAATCCCGGCTATGCCTCCACCGATTACCAAGACTGATGTATGCCCGTTTTCTCTGTTCATTCCTAGGTCTCCATGGCATCGGCTACCAGATTAACCAAATCCATGACTTCCATTTTTATATCAGGACCTTTCTCGGCACCTTTATCCACCATAGCGCACTTGAAATGGATCTGACACTTGGGGCAAGCGGTAACAAGCACCTCAGCGCCAGTAGCCTTGGCTTCAAATAGCCTTTCCTCTCTTATCTTCTTGGAATAAGAGCCGCAGTTAGTCCAGGCGCTGGTGCCACAACAGATGCTTTCATCACCACTATGCTCCATCTCAGTTAGCTTTATTCCAGGGATAGCCTTTATTATTTCCCTCGGCGATTCATAAATCCCCAAGTGCCTTCCTAGCCGGCAAGGGTCTTGATAGGTGACATTTTTCTTGATTTCTTTAAATTTCACTCCGTTTTGCCCTATCTTCTCCACCAATAATTCAGAGATATGCAGCACTTCACACCCCAAATCTACATAATTGGGATAGTCCAGCTTGAACGTGCGATAACCCTCGGGACAAGAAAAAACTATCTTTTTGGCACCCGATCCATAAGAGGTCATGTCCGCAGCATCTCTCATTAGGAAGCACCATAGGCTCTATCCCCAAAGCGTTAAGTATTTTGATACTATTTCTGGCAATATTCACAGGGCTGACCTCAATGTCCTCAAAAACTGGCTGGAAATAAGGAGCGCAGCCCACAAAATACAACACCTCGCTCTTCTCTGAGGTACGGCAGCCATCAAGCCACTCCAGCCGCCTTTGCTTGATACAAGGGCGAGACATGAGTCTCATTAAGGAAAGAAGGGTCCCTGAGTGAGCACAATCACCATGCTCGCCCTGGCCAAAAGCTAGATTCCTCACCTTCTGCGTAAACACAGGATAATCAACGTCTGAGGGGCAGAGATTCGAGCAAGCATAACAGGTAAGACAGGAAAAAAGTTCCCGGTCGTGAATTAACTCACCTTCGAAGTCCATCAAGGCTCTTTCTAGCATCAGCCTTGGCGAGAAATTGGAATTATGTCTTGAAACTGGGCAAAGGCTTGTGCACTTGCCACACTCCAGACAGTAGTAGGTTTTTGTTTCCTTGATAATATCTTCGAGATTCACACCTTAACCCTTTCTTGGAGAGGCGAATGGCCCAATTTCTTAATCTGCTTGACCATCCCCTCGATTACTTGGGCAAATATTGGCGCCTCAGAGGTGGATATCATCTCCCGCCTCAGGCGCCCATCCTCCAAACCAAGCATATTGACCACTCTCTTCATTTTCTCAAACATAGCATCGCACTTTGGCGGACCATTAAGATAATGGCAATCTGCTTCATGACAGCCGGCAATTAAAACCCCATCGGCACCCATTTCAAAGGCTTTGAGAATGTATATCGGATCCACCATTCCACTGCACATCACCCTGACAATACGCACATTAGACGGGTAATGAATACGGCTTGTCCCGGCGATGTCAGCAGCAGCGTAAGTGCACCAGTTGCAGCAAAGAGCTATGATCTTAGGTTCAAATTCAGCCATCAGCGCAAGCCCCGCATCCCTTGCATAATGCCGCGTCAACGCTGGAAACTCTAACCCCATCCTTGCTGATAACCTTGGGAGCATGAAAATCACAGATCTCCTCGCAACGTCCACAAGCCTGGCACAAGACTTCATTCACTTGGGCTACGGTAGGCTCAATTACAACCCGGCCTCTGCTTATCACTGACAGCGCTTTAGCAGCGGCGGCTGAAGCCTGAGCCACAGTATCAGGAATATCCTTGGGCCCCTCGCAACAACCGGCGATGAACACTCCGTCTGTAGCTGTAGCTACTGGGTCAAGTTTCACATGCTTTTCCATAAAGAAGCCATCCGCTCGGCGGTTGATGGTGAGTAACTTGGCCACATTCTCAGCATCAGAGCGAGGCTCCAAAGCCGTGCACAAAATTACCATATCTACGGGAACTCGGACTATCCCGCCCAAAAGCGTGTCCTCAGCGATTACAATCAATTTCCCTTGTTCTTCCTCAGTTAGCGACACGTTGGTAACTTTAGCTACCTTGCCACGAATAAAATTAACACCTTCATCGCAAACACGGCGATAAAATTCCTCAAATCCCTCCCCGAAGCAACGCATGTCAATATACATTTGGTATACTTCAGCCTTGATAAGCTCTTTTATGAGATGCGCATATTTAAGACCGTACATGCAGCATACTCTGGAACAATATTCGTGGTAGTTTTGGTCCCGACTACCCACACAGTGTACAATGGCTACCCTTTCCGGCTCCCGTCCATCCTTCAACAGAATCTTGCCTTCAGTTGGTCCTGCAGCGCAGGTCATTCTCTCGAACTCAAGCCCGGTCAGGACATTATCGTACCTTCCATAACCATATTGCGATATACTCCTAGCATCGAAAAGGTCATAGCCAGTGGTAAGGATAATTGAGCCTACCTCTAGCTCGACAATTTCATCCTTTTGCTCAAAGTTAACAGCTTTGGCATCGCAAAACTTCTCGCAAGCCCGACACTTGCCTTTTAAAAAGTAAACACAGTGTTCTTTGTCAATGGTAGCCACATGGGGAATGGCCTGGGCGAACGGAACATAGATCACTCCTCTCTTGCCTAAGCCCATCTCAAACTCACTGTCCACCTTCCAAGGACACTTTTCCTCGCAGATGCCACAGCCAGTACATTTCTCCTCATCCACGTAACGAGCTTTCTTTTTCACCCTAACCTTAAAGTTGCCTACCGAGCCCACAATCCCCTCTATCTCACTATAGGCCAAAAGTGTTATAAACGGATGTTGCCCTACTTCGGTCATCTTGGGGGTGAGAATGCACTCGGAGCAATCCAGTGTAGGAAATGTCCTGTCAAGCTGAGCCATATGACCGCCAATTGCCGGTTCCTTCTCCACCAGATACACTCTATGCTCACCATTGGCAATATCCAATGCCGCTTGTATGCCGGCGATGCCACCACCAACAACCATGACATTGGGATTAAGCGGCCTCTCTTTTGTTTCCAGCGGCTCATTATAGGAAACTCTCTTTACCGCGGCTCGAACTAAATCCTTAGCCTTCTCAGTGGCTATTTGCCTATTATCATGAACCCAGGAACAATGCTCTCTAATATTGGCATGCTCAAAGAGATAAGGATTCAATCCAGCATCCTGGCAGGCTCGACGGAAAGTGGGCTCATGCATTCGAGGAGAACAGGAGGCTACCACCACCCGATTAAGACCAAGGTTCTTGATGTCATCTTTAATAAGTCCCTGACCAATTTCGGAGCACATATAGTGATAATCACGAGCTACCACTACATTGGGTAGAGTTCCAGCATATTCGGCTACTTCCTCCACGTCAACTGTGCCTGCAATATTCAATCCGCAGTGACAGATATAAACCCCGGTTTTTATTTCTTCCATTTCATATCACCGCCAATCTGGCCATGTTAGCTCACCAAACTAAAGTTCGACAACGTCCAAAAGGGCATAAAAAGAGGCAGCTAATAGTCTTTTCCTCGCTGCCCCTTGCCTTATCTACGAAAGCTGTAAAACAACCTCCTTAAACACTTATTTATCCATATACCTCTTCAACTCCTGCGGCTTTAGCAAACCTCAGCCTAGCGATCACAGCCCGGTTAAGATTTTGCGCTACCCTGTAGCACATAGCAGCATTCTTATCGCAGAAATTCTGGAATTTGTTCGTATCAATAGCGACAACTTTGGCCTTTTCGGCCACGACAGCTGTCGCAGTTCGCTGATAGGGCAACACCACCGTTGACCAGCCAAGAACATCGCCTTCGGAGGCAGTATAGACTGTCTTTTCCGTCTCGCCTTCTTTAACCTGGACAGCTACTCTGCCTGATTCAATGAAATACATTGTTGTAGCATCATCCTCTGCTCTGAATAGGATAGTGCCCGGCTCACAGACCATCTTTTCACCGATGCTTAGTATCTTTTGTACTTCTTTTTCAGGAACCCCGTGAAATAAAGTAGCCATCCTGGCCTTTTCCCCATAAACAACCTCTGCTTCCGGAGTCTCTTCCTTTGCCGCTAGAGAGGGACATTCCGGTCGATAACAGGTGACGTCGGTAAAGCTACACCTCAAGGAGCAACTGGGACAAACATCTGGCGGCCTATTTGCTTCTTGAACAAAATATCCGCATTCTACACACTGCCACTTTGGCATATGATCCTCCTTTTCTTCTCTTTTCCAATTCCGCAGGAAGTGTACCCCTTCTCCCCCATCAAGTCAAACTATGACTTTTTACCCCAGCCTGCAGCGGTCCCAGTTCCTTTATTTGTGCAGTCATCTTATTGACGACATCGACAAACTCGTCGCCGCAAGAGGCACATATCCAGTGCAACTGCACTCTTTCCTGTTCAATGCCGAGTTGTCCTAATAGTTTCTTAAGCAATGTCATCCGCCGTATTGTCTTGTAATTACCTTCTCGATAGTGGCAGTCACCTGGGCTGCACCCGCAGATGAGCACGCCATCAGCCCCTGCTTCTAGAGCTTTCAGAATATAGAATGGACTTACTCCGCCGCTGCACATCGTGCGAATAACGTGAACATTAGGTACACATTTTAATCGTGCAATTCCAGCCAAGTCGGCCCCGGCATAAGAACACCAATTGCACAGAAAGCCAATAATCTTCGGTTCAAAATTCATGCTAACACTCCTTCTATTTCCGCCTTAATCTCGTCGGTTGTGAAATAGTTATGAGTAATGGCACCGCTAGGACAAGCAGCGGCACATACGCCACAGCCCTGGCACAGGACTTGATTAATTCGCGATATCTTGGCTTCTTCGTCAAAGAATATGGCATCATAGGGGCAGAGAAGGTTACAGATCCTACACCCGGAGCATTTGTCTTCATCAATAGAGGATGTTATCGCCGGAACCTCCATATCCCCCCGAGCAATCATAGCCAAAGCCCGAGCCGCTGCAGCTGAAGCCTGAGCTACGCTGTCCGGTATATCTTTAGGACCTTGACAACAGCCAGCCACGAGAATGCCTTCGGACATCGTTGCCACGGGATCAAGCTTGGGATGCCTTTCCAGGAAGAAGCCATCGGAACTGCGACCAAGATGGAAAAGCTTGGCTATTTCACTGGTATCTTTGCGCGGCTCCAGAGCAATGCACAGGATAACCATATCCACGGGAACGCGGAGCATAGTTCCTAATAGAGTATCCTCAACGAGGACAATCAATTTCCCTTTCTCCTCCTCCGTTATGGCTTCATCAGAAACTTTAGCTACTTTGCCCCGAATGAAATTAATGCCCTCATCAGAGATGCGGTTATAAAACTCCTCGTAACCTTTGCCGAAACAGCGCATGTCAATATACATCTGGTAAATCTCGGCATTCGTTTTTTCCTTGATTAAGTGGGAATATTTAAGAGCATGCATACAGCAAACACGGGAGCAATATTCGTTGTAGTTCTTGTCACGGCTGCCAACGCAGTGGACAATTGCCACGCTCTCGGGCTGCCGTCCATCAGCAAGGATTATATGTCCTTCAGTGGGGCCAGCCGGGCTACACAGCCTCTCAAACTCAATACTAGTGAACACATTAGGATAACGCCCATAGCCATACTGCGGGATGGAGGTAGCATCGAAAGTGTCAAATCCTGTAGCGATAATGATATTGCCCACCTCCAGTTCAAAAACGAGCTCGCTCTGCTCGAAATTGATTGCATTAGCCTCGCAGAATTTCTCACAAGCACGGCATTTTCCCTTGAGGAAGTAAGCACAGTGTTCTGTATCAATAACTGGTACATTGGGTATTGCCTGAGCGAATGGCGTGTATATTGCCTTGCGCTTACTTGTACCAGCGTTGAATTCACTTAATGCCGTCCAGGGGCATTTCTCCTGGCAGACGAGACAACCAATGCATTTACCCTCGTCAACATAGCGTGGCTTTCTCCTGATTTTGACCTTGAAGTTACCTACGTAGCCAGAAATGCCAGCAACCTCGCTATAAGTCAAAATCCTGATGAATGGGTGGCGGGCAACCTCAGTCATCTTTGGCGTAAGAATACAGGCGGCGCAATCCAATGTCGGGAAGGTTTTATCAAACTGCGCCATATGCCCACCGATGCTAGGTTCTCGTTCCACGATATAAACCATGTGATTTGAGTTGGCGATCTCCAGGGCAGCCTGCATGCCAGCGATGCCGCCGCCAACAATGAGGGTAGCCGGGAAGATTGGCACGCGACGAATCTCCAAGGGCACATGTCGGGATACTCTATTCACTGCTGCCGCAACCATTCGCTTGGCCTTCTCGGTAAGCTCGGGGCCGGGCTCATGAAGCCAGGAGCAGTGCTCCCGGATATTAGCCATCTGGAATAGATAAGGATTTAACCGGGCCTCCCGGAGCACCGTTTGGAACGTCTTTTCGTGAAGACGCGGTGAGCAAGAAGCCACCACAACACGATTGATCCCCAACTCTTTAATATCCTTCTTGATGAGCTCTTGCCCTGGATCAGAACAAGTATATGGATAGTGACGAGCAACCACTACGTGGGGCAATTTTTCGGCATACTTGGCTACCTCTTCCACATCAACTGTGCCAGCTATGTTCGTTCCACAGTGGCAAACATAAACACCAATTTTTACTTCTTCCATTTTGGCTCGCTCCTCCACTATTATATTTATATTGCCTCAGCAACAAGCTCAGCGATGTCCTTAACCTGCAGGGTCTCTGCTTTGCCCATAGAAAGTACGCTGTCTCTATAGTTGAGGAAGCAGTAAGGACAAGCCAGAGCTATGATATCAGCGCCCTGTTTAGCAGCTTGTTCCACCCTTATGTCAGAGAACCTTTCCCCTTTCGGGGTGTCCATCCAGATTCTGCCACCACCGCCACCACAACAAAGACCGTCTTCACGAGCATCGGGGAATTCTATTAATTCCAAGCCGGGAATGCTTTGCAATACTCTTCTGGGTTCGTCATAGACATTATTATGTCTCCCTAAATAGCAAGGGTCGGAATAAATTACTTTCTTCTTTATCTCTTTGGAGAGCTTCAATTTCCCTTGTTCGATAAGTGAAGCCAGATATTGAGTGGTATGAATCACTTCAAATTTGC
>SMTZ1_10006764_pt1 | contig 20310 bp, 18 predicted proteins | sample DeeMarSWOR136_30_FD_25667 | JGI IMG/M metagenome (IMG submission 25667) | reverse complement strand
GAGGAACTCAAACAAAAGATACAGTCGCTGCAACCGACCCATCGCCTGGCGGTTTTCTCCGCGCTCATGCGATCGGCCGACGTCGAATCGTACGCGCAGGAGATGGCCTGGCTGGAGTCGACGCATCTGACCCTGACCATGATCGACCTCACGCGCCGGCTCGGCTCGCTTCTGGCCGCCGCCTCGGCCACCGGGTTGAAGATTGCAATGCTCACTAACTCGTCGGCGAGCGCCGGGTCGTCGCGTGCTCCGGACGCCGCCGCCATCGCCGATATCATTCTCGGTCGGGAGGAAGGTCGTGAGTAGGCTTGATCATAATAGGGGTCGGAGCGATCGGCCCGACGCCTCGGGCCCGATCCTGGTTTCGATCCTCTCCGGCAAAGGCGGCGTGGGCAAGTCGGTCATCGCCTTCAATCTGGCCGAACGCGCGGCCGCTCTGGGTTTTCGCACGCTGCTGGTCGATGCCGACCTGACGTGTGGAAATCAACACATCCTGGCCAACATCGATCCGGCCGAGGGTCTGGAAGCGTTCGCCTTGGAGCGAGCCGACCTGGCCGATTCAGTGGTGGCGTATGGCGACAACCTGGCCATCCTGGCGCGTGCCGCAACGGGGCCGATCGAATCGCTGGCGACCGGCTCCCAACTGGCGCGGTTCGCCGCGCGAGTGCGGCAGCAGGCCGGGTCATATGACCTGGTTGTGATCGACCACAGTTCGGGGATTTCCGGGTCGGCCGCTGTATATGCCAGCGCGTCGGACGTGAACCTGATGGTCATGATTCCGGAACTGACGTCGATTGCCGACTGCTACGGCCTGTGTAAATATCTGTACGAATCAAACGGAGCGACAGACTGCCGCCTGCTTCTGAACCGAGTCGAGTCCGACAGTGAGTCGGAGTACATGTGGTCCAGATTCAGCGCCGTAGCCGAGCAGTTCCTTGGTCGGGTACCCGGTATCGCCGGTGCGCTGACAGAGGACCGGGCGATGCGCCGGTCGGTGGCCGAGCAGACGCCGCTGGCCGTGATCTGCCCGGAATCCCTTGTCCTGCAGTCACTTGAAACTGTGATCCGCAAGCTGGGTCTGAGTTTTCGGACTCAGACCACGGTTAACCAATCCCAGGAAATAAATAATGTAACGGCAACAGCCGATATAAGGGAATAGCGTTCATATGGTTACGATAGCAAAACCGACCCGGAGGAATACCCGGAAGGCCAAGCCGAAAGGCGTGGTTGTGGTTCGTCAGGATTCGACTCGTAAGAGTGTCCGCGTCAACGGTCGCGGCCGTCGCTGGGAGGTCACCATGCGTGACTGGCGGCGTTACCAGAAGAATCCGACCGACGACATGCGCCAGCGCCTTCTGGCCAAGTATGTGCCGCTGGTGCGCAATGTTGCCACCCGCATGGCGATGGGTTTTCCGCGTTCGGTCGAACTGACCGACCTGGTCAACACCGGGGTCATCGGTTTGATCGAAGCTTTCGGGAATTTCGATCCGGCCCGGGGCGTGAAATTCGAAACCTACGCGGTGCCGCGCATCCGTGGTGCCATCCTCGATGAGTTGAGAGCGCTGGACTGGGTGCCGCGCTCAACCCGCGCTCGTTCCCGGGAAATCGAGAAGGCACTTACGCAACTGGAGAATGAACTGGGGCGGTTGCCGGAAAAATCGGAACTGGCCCGGCACCTGGACCTGAGCGAGGCTGAGCTGTACCACGCCCTCGATGACGTCTCCTGCACCAACATCCTCTCGCTCGACGAGATCGTCTACCCCGAGGATGACAACCGGCAGGTGCCGCGGATCGAGACCGTTCAGGATAATGGTGCTCTTAGTGTGCTGGGGATCATCGAGCGCGGGGAGCTGCACACTTTTCTGGTGACGGCGATCGAGCACCTGACCGAGCAGGAAAGGCTGGTCATCAGCCTCTACTATTTCGAGGAACTGACTTTGAAGGAAATAGGCGAAGTAATGGTTATATCCGAGTCACGCGTATCTCAAATCCATACCCGCGCCGTAAAGAAATTGCGCGGCATGGTCCGGGAGAGATTCGCCATGGCCGGGTAGACTGACTCCGAACCGGAGGTGGACCGATGCTCGGACCGGACGGTATCGACCGGGTTCAGTATCTGCGGCCCGATAAGGTCGGGCACTTGCAGCGATCGGACCCGGACAAGCGGCAGAAGTTCTCGCGGGCGCTCGAAGAGGAAGAAGAGGAGTTGGAGAAACGCCGCAAGCGCCGGCCGCAGGACGAAGTCGAACTGAACCGGGATGACGACACCCCGGCCGAGCAACAGGACCAGGGCGAAGAGGAGCCTCCGGACCGGGACGAGACGGAGAACTCCCCCGGAGCCACAGCGAATGAAACTGAATCGACTAAACATGTTGATCTGAAAGCATAGAAGAAATGGCAGGCAAGACATGGACGTTTTGAATGAGCAAATAATCGACCTCGGACTGAACGTGATCGGTTATCTGGCCGCGGCCGGGCTGGGTATGCTCCTGTATTCCGCCGCGGTGCAGCGTCGGCGCCGTGCGGCGACGACAACCGGACTAAACCTGAAGGCCGCCGACACGTCCGAAGCGACGGCGCGCCAGGTCGTGCCATCGGTTCAGTTCGTTGATTTACGCCGGCGCTCTGAGGAGGCGGTCAAGCCGGACTCCGGAACCGAGGGACGTGACCGGGTCGCCAGGGGGGACGGCCGTCGCGATCGAGCTGAGATTATCCGCCTGGCCCGGCAGATGCTCAGCGCCGGTGCCCCGGGCGAGACCGTCCGGCGGACCCTGCCGATCTCGGAAGGTGAGTTGGCTTTTCTGCAAAGCGCAAACAGCAAGTGATGATCTGGAGCTAAACAATGGCAACCGAGAGCCCCTTTCTGATTTTCAAAATCGAGTGTCCGGTCTGCAAGACGATCAATGAATTCGAGCAGATCAAGGTGGGAGCCTATGTCGAGGGCGGGCGGGATACCGATTTTTGCCCCCAGGAGATCCAGTGGCGCAACCCGAAATACCAGGCCTATAATCCGCTGGTGTTCTTCACCGCCACCTGTAGCAATTGCTACTACACGCGGGAATTCACGAACAAGTATCGGGAGTGGAAATCGGACAATGCTTTCCGCACCTTTCAACTGAAGACCATTAAGGTCAAGCATCTCGAACAGCTTTCGGTCGCCGACTCGATCGTGCGCAAGTTGGGCGAGACGATTGACGTCCCGCGCTATCCGAATGAATCAGCCATCATCAAGCTTCACCTGGCGATCTTTGACGGGCTGCTGGCCGAACATCCGGCCTATCTCGACCTGGGCCGGTTTTACCTCCGGATAGCCTGGATTTTCCGAACCATGGACCAGGGCGAGGATTCGAATCTGACCGTGCTCAACGGTCTGATCCGGGATGTGGAGAGCAAGTCGGCCCGTCTGAACGAGGCCATCGAGGAATCCCAGAAGTCGTTCGATAAACTTGCGGCGTCGGTCCAGGATCACTTCGGCGCAGAACACCTTCCGGCCGAACTCCAGTCGCAGATGTTCGCTTACCGCGACCGGTATAACAGCGGCCTGGCCGAGTTGAATCAGTCGATCGGCCTGTTGCGCGAGAAACAGAACGGGTTCCGGGTCCTGACCAGTGAGTACCGCAACGGGTTACTGGGCAGCACGAGCGGTCAGGGTCAACCCAGTTACGGCGAGCATGCGTCACTGACCGCCTTCCTGCTCAAGCTGCAACCGGCCTGGAGTGGGCTGGTCGTTAACGAACGCGAGGCCCTGGAGCAGGCGATCCATCACTACAAACAGGCCTTTGCCGGGGGCCGCGACATCGCCGCCGGCAATCAACAGATTCAGGCCTCCTATCTGATCGCGGAGTTGTCCCGTCGGATCGGCGATTATGATGGCGCCAAGCAGTACTTCACGTCTACGATCAAAAACGGCCAGGAGTTCATCTACCAGAATCGCCGGGATCGCTCCCGCACCCAGCTGGCGCGGAAGATTCTCGAGCTGGCCATCGAACAGGGGCGGGCCAACCTGCAGGCCGCCAAGGCACAGTAGAGGGACAAGACCACCGGTGCAGGCGATCAAGAATACAGCGACGACCGAACTCAAGATCTGGGAGAAACTGAGCATTCTGGTCGGCGAAGGCCGGGAAACCGGACTCTACCAGGCCCGGGTTGAAGATATCATCAACGGCGGTATTGTGGTGACGCCCCCCGAGTTTGTCTCCGGCCATACTCTGCTTCGGAACGAACTCCCGGTCGTGGTGCAGATCACACGTGAAGACGCCGCTTACCAGTTCCATTCCCGCATCCGGGTTCAAAGTGCCGACCGAGGCCGGAGGATTATCCTCACGCCGCCGAAAGGCTTCCAGAGGGTGCAGCGAAGGATGTTCGCCCGGGTCGATTTCCCGGAGCGAGTGTCCTATGCCAGGCTTCCGGCCGACTCGAAGTGGGAAGAGTGGGAAAAGAACGGCCCCTGGGTCGAAACATACGCGGCCAATATCTCCGCCGGCGGGATTCTCTTGAAGTTCGAGGATGATGTGAAGGCCGGTGATCTGTTTGTCCTGCATGTCGGCAACCTGGCCGGAGTTCACCTCCCGCCGGATCTGATGGCTGTCTGCCGTCGAGTCTTCGTCGACGAAGGCCAGAAGTACGCGGGCTTCGAGTTCGTCCTGGTGGGAGAGATGGGGCGGTACCTGCCCAGGAAGGACGTGATGGCGCTGCCGAAGAAGTACAAGCAACTGAATCGCCAGAGCCAGGACCGGCTCGTGACCTATCTTTTCCAGAAACAGATCGAACTCAGACAAAAGGGGTTACTCTAAGATGGCCGGGCCCGACCCCGCGGTGACGAATAGCACCCCTGGTTTCAGGATCGATCAGCTCGATCTGTCCCAACTGGTTGGTTTCCAGGTCAGGATATTCTCCAGGCAGTTTCCCGGGCGAGAACTGCACGCCCGGATCGTGGCCGTAACCGGCCAGCGACTGATAGCCGAGAGCGGCTCCCGCAACGAAGCGGTCGACAATCTGGTGAATCGCCAGACGGTCGTTCTGCAGTTTCCGTATCGCGGCGAAGAGATATCGGTACGAGGCAGGCTTCAGAAATCCGGCGCCGGCCATTGCGCCTTTGATCTTGAGAGCCGGGCCACCCCGCTGGCCCAGCGTCGCTTCCATCGCCTCAACCTGACCTACCGGGTCAACCTGGCGCCCTTTCCGGCGGCCGGTCTCCTCAGCCGCAAACTGGAGCGTCTCCGGTGGATGGAAACCACCGCGGTCAACTTTTCGGCGGGAGGTGCCCTTCTGACCGTGCCCACCCTCCTTAACAGCACCGTGCGCCTGTTGCTGAATATTCAGCAGGCCAGTTTTCGATTCCCGTCCCTGGTATTCGCCAAGGTGCGCCACTGTTACCAGTATGATGAGTTCAACTGCCGGGCCGGAATCGAGTTTATCACCAAGGAGCAGGCGGACCGCATGTTCTCGTCGTCGCAGATGAGCGGAATGCCGCCGATTCTCTTCAGTTACACGAAGGCCCGGCAGGAGACCCTCAATCGGGCCATCCGGGAATGGGATTCGACCATCAATCGCAGAGCCAATACAGGAGTTGATAATGAAGACCGACAAGAAGACCCGGCACGTTAAGGACACCGGCGCCGACAAGAGCGGGGTGTGTGTGCGCCGCCCGTTCAAGGTCAGCCAGGAAGATAAACGTCGCTTTATCCGACTGGAGATCTCGTCCCCCATGTCGCTGCGCAAGCTGAAGGACCGTGAAGGTCAATACCGGTCTCATGAAGACTGGCAGGTTATCCACGGCATGATCCTCAACATCTCGGCCAGCGGTGTGCTGGTCGACCTCGACCAGGCGGTCGACGAGGGTGATGTGGTCTCGATGCATTTCACTCTTCAGGAGGTAGAGGAGCTTGACAATGTCCTGGGACTGGTCAAGCGGATTGATATTGATGCCGAAGGCTGTCTCGCCGGTATCGAGTTCATTTCCCGCGAATGGCTGACCGATCATTTTTCGCAGGCTGAACTGGAATTGCTGGGCGACGAGCATTCCAACTTTGACAGCTCCGTACGCGAGGTGCTCAATCGCTACGTCTACCCCTAACGCTGCTGGCCGTCGCCGGTCTGGTCGCATCGGCGGCTGCGCCGCCGCTTCCGATCATCCTGCGGGTAGACAAAGCCCCCTTGGCGTGGGCTGATTCACGGCTGGATGAGTTGCTGACCACGAGGCTGACCCGCAATCCGGATGTGCGGGTAATTCTCTCCGAGCCGTCGGCCGGCCACCGGCCGTCCTTTCCCGCCGATAAGAACAATCTCGACAGTCTGCTCGACTGGGGAACTGAAGTCGGTGGACGCTACCTGCTTACCATCACGATTAATAGCGAGGAACTGATCAGGCAGAAAACCTTCAGCGTACCGCTGATCTTCCATCAGTGGGAAACCCTGGCCGTAATCGACGGTGAAATCCGCCTCCTCGATCTACAGAAACGTCGTCTGCTGGCGGCTGAGTCATTCGGGGAGAGATTGTCCGCGACCCGGCTGCTTCAGAGTTCCTGTGAGGATGACCGCAACGATCCATCTCTGCACATTAACGCTGCCGATAAGGGCCGCCTCTTTTCGGCCCTGGAGAGCCGCGTGGTTGATACTCTGAGCGAAAAAATATCACGGTGGACGCGAGGCAGATAGATGGCCATCTCAGAAGACCGCGCCGCTACCCCGGACACGTCCCCGACCCGGTTCTGGCAGAAGATCAGTCTGATCGCTGAGATCTCGGCGGCCTGCCGCCGACTGCAGCCGAAGGCACCGTCGTTTGAGATCGTTCTCGGGCTCATCCAGGGGATCATTCCGTTTGACGCCGCCACCCTGTACCTGAAGGACTCGACCTCGAACTCGTTCCTTGCCAAAGCCACCTTGCAGGAAGAGGTTCTCCTGCCCGAGTTGCTGGTCAGCCGCGGCGACACGGAACCGGACGAGTGGCAGCCGCGCCTGCGACAGCCGCTCCTGTGGTCGAGTGATAACGACGCCGATGGCTTCGCCCCCGAAAGCCCATTCGCGGCTGTGCTGGCGGTTCCGTTGTCGGTCGAGCACGAAGTAATCGGACTGCTGAATCTGGGCTCGTACACCGCCGGAGTGCTCACCCGCCGCCAGATCAAGCTTATGTCGGTGGTGGCCGACCAGCTGGCGGTCTCGATTGAGCGTCTGGGGTATGTCGCCCGAATAGAGGCGCAGAACCTCGCTCTGCAGGAAGCCCACCGGCAGCTTACGGCCAGCCAGGATCAGGTAATCGCCAGTGAACGGCTGGCCGCGGTCGCCGAACTGGCCGCTTCGGTCAATCATCAGATCAATAACCCGCTGTCGGTCATCGTTGGGCATGCCCAGTGCCTGGGCCTGGAAGAGAAACACCTGAACGACCGGTGCCGGGAGAGACTCGACCGTATCGTGGGTGCAGCCCTCAAGATCGGCGAGGTGAACCGGCGTTTGCTCAATGTGCGGACGATGGTAAGCAGCTACGACGAAGTAGAGTTGATCGATCCCCTGAGGGATTTGGCCGAATCGACCATAGGCTGATAGGAGCAACCGATGAGCAAGAGTGTGAGCCGGGCTGACCACGCCCAGCGCAACGATATGCTGCAACTGCTGGAAACGGTGGACGCGCTGGGCGAACAAACCAAGGACCTGGCGCTGAACCTGGCGCTTTACCTGGCCAAGGTGAAAGCCCAGAAGAAATCGGAGAAACTCCGGCAAATGGAACCGGAGTTCATCCGCTTGGTCAACGGCACGGTCAAAGTGGTTCAGGAGTTGACGGTGATCCTCAAAGCCGCTCGACACCAGGAGAAGATGATCTTTGAGCTCCCGACCGGCGGGATTGACAAGGATCACCTGCAGGTCAAGTTTGAAGCCATCGCCGAGCAGTGCAATCGAATCCTTCAGTCATTGCAGCAGACGCGGGATTGGTTGGCGTGAAGGGAACGGGCGACGGCCGGCCCTCCGTCGGCCGCTGGAGGAAACGGCCGTGACGGTCGATAACCATGGTAGTGCCGGATGGCCGGCCGGAGGCACCGTGTCGAACGCCGAAGGCGGATCAGGTCCCGCCGAAGGGGTGAAATGTGAGTGAATCAAGCCTGGAAAAACTGACCGAGCAGGCTCGCCGAAGAGGCCAGCCGTATCGTATCCTGATCGTCGATGACGAACAATGGATTCGGGAAGTATTCCGTGATTTCTGCGATCTGACCGAGGCCTTCGAGGTTGAGCTGGCGACTGACGGCCAGGAAGCAGTGGCCAAGGTAAGAGGGGCTGCCTACGACCTCGTGACTCTGGACCTGATCATGCCGGAAATGTCCGGTCTCGAGGCCCTGGTGGAAATCAAGAAAGCCTCGCCCCGGGTACCGGTCATGGTGATCACCGGCAACGCTACCGACAAGCTGGTCAACCAGGCCGGAATTCTGGGCGCCTGCCGGGTGATGTATAAGCCGATACAACTGGACGATTTCGTCGCGGAGGTGGCCTCGGCTCTGGCGCGGTAAAGCCCCTTTCTTCCGGACCGGAACCCGATCGGCGCACTTGCCGCACCATGAGACCTTTGAATATGGCGGGCAGATGAAGAAGGACATTGCCATTCTCGTCGTCGACGACGAGCCGATGATGCGTAACCTGCTGGAGAAGATCTTGACCCGCGACGGATTCAGGGTCGTCACCGCGTCCGATGGCGATGAGGCTTTGCAGGTCATGGGGCGAGAAGATATCTCGATTGTCATCTCCGATCTGCAGATGCCGGGGATGAGCGGGTTCGAGTTGCTCAAAGCCCTCAAGAAGCACTACCCCCAGGCAGGCATGATCATCATGACGGCGTATGGCGACACTTACACGGTCAAGGATGCCCTCCTGCTCGGGGCCGATGAATACATTACCAAGCCGTTCAAGAGCTTCGAGATCTCCCTCGTGGTGGAGCGGGCCTATTGGCGCCTGCTGTCTCAGGAGCGACGTCTGGCGGCGGATACGGACTGAGGTTGCTGGTGGCGGCCGAGACTGGTACAGGAAAGCGCACCCGGGTGGCGGTCACCGTCAGCAAGGACTTCATGACCGCCTCGATTCTGCTGCGGACCCCGCAGGAGAACGACGGCCCCCTCACCTTCGAAGAAGTCATAGACGAGCTGAAGGAGAACGAGGTCATCTTCGGGATCGATCAGGAGGCGATCCGCAACGCCGTCAACGACGGTACTTACAACGCTCCGCTCCGGGTGGCGGTTGGGCGAATGTCGGAGCGAGGGGCCAACTCAAGCTTCGTCTACAACTTCGACACCAGCCAGGAACTCAGACCGAAGGAGGGTGAAGACGGACTGATTGACTACAAGGACATCAGCTTCATCCAGAACACGGAAAAGGGGGCTGTGCTCGCCACCAAGGTTCCGCCCACCCTGGGCCAGCCGGGCATGAATGTCAAGGGCAAGGAGATAAAAGCGACGGATGGTCGAGATCTTCCGTTCAACAATGGCATCAATACGGAGGTGTCCGAAGACGGCCTGTCGCTCCTGGCGACGGCGGCCGGGGCGATTCAATTCCAGCACGGCAAAATCTCGGTTCTGGACGTCATCGTGATCAAGGGGGATGTTGACCATACGGTCGGTAACCTTGACTGTCGTGGCTCGCTGAAGGTCACCGGCGGTATCAAGGCCGGCTTCAAGCTCAAGATCGACGGCGATCTGGAGGTCAACGGCAACGTCGAGGATGCCGAGATCAGGGTGAAGGGGAACATCATGATCAAGGGCGGTTTCTTCGGCGAACGCGGCGGGCTGATGGAGGCCGGCGGCGATATCACGGTCAAATACGCCGAAGGGCAGCGCCTGGTGTCCGGTAACGAAATCCAGATTGGGGGCGAAATCATCAACTGTCGTGTCGAGGCCGGCCAGCGGGTGACCGTGAAAGGCCGTCGCGGCAAAATCATCGGCGGAAGCGTTCGCGCTCGCCGGGAAATCCGGGCGGCCGTCCTCGGTTCCGAGGCCGGCACCCTTACCGAGCTGCAGGTCGCTTACGATCCGGAACTGATGGCGAGATACTACGAGGTGGCCAAGGAGATTCAGAGAATCCATGACGACACGACGCGGGTTAAGGAGGCTCTTTATGTCCTTTACCGCCTGCAGATGGAGAACAAACTGCCGCCGGACAAGAAAACCGCACTAGCCAAATTGGAGCAGTTCCAAAAAGAAGCGCCGGACAACTTGCAGATGCTGGATCAACAGAAGGCTGCCATCGAAGCCGAACTCCAGAAGCATCAGGAAGCGGTGATTATCTGTGAGGACACCATGTATCCCGGGGTCAAAGCCTGCTTTGGCATCGTCTACCGCGAGATTGTCGAGGAAGCTCATCGCTGCAAGCTCAACATGGATGCGGGCCGGGTGCTGATCACCGACTATGGCGGCGGTTGAGCAGTTCTGGTTTCGATTTCGTCATTTGATTCCGTTAATAGATCATCCCGTCTTAAGTTGCCGACCCCGGCCATTGCCGCCCACAGAAAAGTCTTGCTCCCGGACACGGGGTTCATATTTTGGTGTCGTCAGAGCCTTCTCGATGCGGAGAGGTGGCCGAGAGGCTGAAGGCGGCGGATTGCTAATCCGTTATAGGGGGAATACCTCTATCCAGGGTTCGAATCCCTGCCTCTCCGCCAGAGTGGGGTCACGGCTGGTGCTATTGACCTAGGTGGGGATTACAGGCGGAGCGTTACTGTGGGTTGCGGGTGCGTCGCCCCCTGGGGTGGGTTAAGATTGCGCGTGACAAAATGGGTTAGGGGGGTTATCTTTAAGTAGAACCTGTGTATTGAGATTGGGACGATGAAGCGGAATCTAATCCCACCACAAGCGGCTGGGGCACCCGTAAAAGAAACCCACCTAGAAGGCGGGCCACCCGGCCCAGTTCCACCACCGCCGGATATAGATAGAATCGACGAATATGATATGATGGGGTTTGATACTCAGCCTGGTCAGGGATTTCAACTGCCACCGGGGACGTACTTGGTGAATGGCGAGTCCGTTCAGATTGGATACACCAGCGAGGAGCAGGCAGCGGAAGATTTGCCGATTGGTTCAGATGCTCGCGACGCCTATGATCAGCGGCAGCGCAACAGACAGACATGGGCGGACTATGAGGCAAAGAAGGAGGCAAACAAAGCGCATGACGATGCACTGTATGAACGCCAACGGGAGCGGCAGAGACAGCAGGAGCAAGAAAGACAGCAGAAAGAGGAGACGGGAGCTGCTAGCGCCGTTGCCTTATTGCCAGGAAATGGGCCTGACAAGGTCTACACGGACGCCGCGGCGGGACCGGATGGCCCCGTGAACGACGGATTAAATGATGGTGTTGGGGGTGGCAGCTCTCAGATGGAAAAAGAAATAGAGGTGTACGTGGCGATACACGAGATAGTGTTCGACGCCGTTGCTCCCTACCTCGTATCAGGAGCTGAAGTACTGGCCGGGGGAGTAGGCGTCGCGTCGGGCACCGCGCTAATTCTTGCGACAATCGAGGTGCCAGCTGTGGCTCCGGTAACGGTACCAACGGCAGGGGTCTGTTTCGTGGGAGGTCTATACGCTGGCGGTTGCGGAGTACAGCAGTTGACGTCTCAGCTGAATTCGGACTTTGGATTGAGCATTCCAACGCCCAATGACCTCATTGGCATACCGATATTTGTCAATCACTAGTTGGGTGAGTGGCTATTGTCCATATGAGTCAGAACCGGAAGCGATGAGTCCGTCACACTTTGCGTCCAAGGAGGTTGAAGAATGAAAGATGAGATTAGTCCGCGACGTTTTCTCCTGTTTCAGATGCCGTTTCTGATTCTCTATTTTGCTGCTACCATGTTCTTGATCTACTATGTACTCTCGAGGATATTGGACATGCCTCAATCAGGTGCATTACTACTGGTATTAATTTCAGTTACCTATGGTCTGATAGGCATGGCAGTCGGATTTTGCCGAAGATGGAAACGCTTTCAGCGTGGTAGTGATCAACCTGTTGAGGAAGATACTGGGAGAAAAAGGAGTTTGCCCAGTCTGTTTGTGGCGCTTTTGTTTTCCACTATCGTGAGCATGGTGGCACAGATTTATGCGGTCGGAGGGCTCCTCGGCGGTCGTAGTTCCATTGTCGTCGTATGCTGCGGTGCTCTCGCCCTAGTGTCGCTTTTCTACATGGCTGTAATACTGTATCAGATTTCCAAGAGACTGTTTCCAGTGTGAGCAGGTTGGGCCGGTGGCCTGATGACTGTGTCCGAGAGTGTGATGGAAGTGTGCGCGAAGCGTGGAATTAGGGTCGAAGCACGCCGCACGGCGGTCGCTGCGACACGATTTAACGAGGCTGCGGAGGCGGGCACCGTTGTCGCAGCATGTTTTCATCTGACCTGCTAGTCCGGCAGGGCGGAACCCTTCTGGTGGTTCTGCCATTCGACTGTGATTGACGGACGTGACGGGTGGGGCGTCATAACGGCAGGAAAGAGTTATTCTGGAAAGTGGGCGGGGTGAAATTGTCCGTGACAAGATGGCCCAACAGAGCTATATTTGAGTGAGATCAGGTAGTCTAGGGCGGGCCTATGGATCGGAGTGAACACCCGAGAGTCGGAGTAGGTCATGTGGCGTGCTAGTCGAATCGTTGGATTGTTCCTGACCATACTTTGGTGGCCGGCATCTGCCTGGAGCGATCCGGTTGATGTACAATGGGATACGGTGGCGACGCACGAAGGGATGTATGTTCCAGGCGGCATCCCCGAAGGTGAGTGTGTGGGTCTTGTTGTCTCTAATCACGGCGAGATGGGCCATGCCGGTCTGGGTGGAGTGAACCTGGATTTCCAGGAGTCCGGTCTTGAATGTGGCACCCGACCCGAGGACTCCATCTATCTGTTCAGTGGTTCTCCGTTTGTAATCCTGGCCGATGACAGTTTCGGCACCGATGCCCGACTTACCTGCTCGTATGGCCAGATTGACGACAGCAAGCCATACAGTTGGGTTCCCACCGGTGAGCCGGGAAGCATCGAGGGTGGCTTCACTGCATGTCTTTATCGCACCTCCGGGCCGGTACCGCTTGGCAAGTTCGTGAGTCAAAACGGCGCCATTGCGATGGAGAGGACCTTCTATCTACCGCTTCATGAATACATAACGAGTTTCATAGTGGTAGAATCCAAACTCTATTCTGCCGACGGTGAGTCGCACGATCATCTCACTGCAGGGAGCGTTGTTGACTGGAATATCCCTTCGGATTCGGCCAACAGGAACACGAGTGGGGAATCAAGCGCTGGGTTCGTGTATATGCAGGGAACAGATACGGTTATGAGCGAAGCCTGCCAGTCGAATGTCGGCCGTCTTGCAACCGAGGCCTTCGGAGGTGCAGCGACGGCGGCGGAATTAAAGGCCGACCATTGCGCCAACAGATCCCAGTACTGGGGCTGCCTGGCGGGGAGTCAGAAGCTTCTTCGCGACACGAATCTTGCGCGCGACGGGGTCACTGTGATTGATCCGCCGCAGCCTGACGGCCGGGCCTGGTGGGACGATATAGGGGCAAATCCGGGACTACACAGTGACGCCGCTTCAGAAGACCAGGCCATTTGGCTGACTTACATATACGATTACGATCTTGGTTCCGACGATACTTTATTGTTCTGGACAGTGCTGGCGGTTATCCGCGATGGGACGGTCCAAAACCTTGAGGCCGTGATATCCGATGCCAAGCGATGGTTCACGAAATTCATTCGGGAATGTGCTGGAGTCTGCTTCTTCTGTCGGGTGGGGAATGCCAATGGGCTGCACGGCGATGAGCCAACCATCAGTGACGTAGCCGTTCTTATCGACGCCAAGTTCATAACTGGCACCTGCGACGGGCTGCCTTGTCTCGAAGAAGCTGACATCAACAATTCAGGCGACGATGGTGGCGTGACCTGTGATGACATTACCATCAGTGATATTTCAATGTTGATTGATTACCTGTTCATTACCGGCCCGTCTCTCGGCCTGCCCCTGTGTTGGTAATGGGCCTATAGAGAAGCAGAAGTATGGAGCCTCAGCAGTTGCTGCTTGGCCGCTCCCTTTAGATGTTGCTCGCAAGCATCTTGCTCTTTGCCAGCCCGGTTCTGGTCCCCCCTTCGCGCGATCTCTGAATGGCCAGTCTCCCCTTGTATTCTCTGGGTTTTCTAACGATTTTCTAACCGTGAACTTCATCGAAGTGCACGATACCACATCGAATATCGAGATACCCCACCTAACTTAACCTTGGAAAAGCCAGTGACTTAGAGCCAATTTATTGCAAAATACGAGGTTAAACAAAACCACTGACGGCGTAATCTATTGTCGTTTATGACGTTATAGGGGGAACACACTCTCCGCCCACCGACGCTTCTCACCCTGATCCCACGTCACCGATTGGGGTGGACGGTTGCATACTGAATAAGGTAAAGGCGGTTCCCACTCGGAACGGCGACCCTTGGTGCGCAAGAGCCCTTGACGGAGCCTGATACACACATTAACTTAGCGGTGATCCCACGAGTCCGGGATGCCTTTGTTGTAGCAGAGTAATATTGGTGAGGATACCTCCTTGGTGTGTCAAACGCATAGCAATCGGTAGACGATCGCACAGTACAGTTATCAAGAGATAGAGAGGCCGGGACCTAACCTGACCTCATCAATTGGGCTGTAACCGGGTCCTGGTGGATACAACCAGGACTCAGAAAACGGAGGTGTGGATTGGGACACAAGTCTCTGAAATGGACCCTGTCGGCGCTCGTGCTGCCCCTTGCAGTGGCTGCGGAGCGCGTCGACCTGCAACAGCCGGGAAACGATCTGGCCGTGTCGGTTCTGGAGTCAAATGGAACCAGGACCGTGTTGCAGTGCAACCTGGGCTCGTTCGAAAAGCGGGAAGTGGTAATCGATGGGGACACCTACTACAAGGTAGAACTGCCGGGAGAAACACATCTTTTTGAAGCTGGCAGGCCGGAGCTGCCCATTGTGGCCCGAAGTGTCATTATCCCGGAGGGGGCACCGGTACGCCTTAACATTCTGGATGTCACTCATGTTGATTTCACGGATTTCGCGGTAGTGCCTTCGAAAGGACCAATTCCGACGAACGTGGATCCGGACCAGGTGGCCTATTCCTTCGGTGATATCTACGTTACCGGTGCCCGGTATCCGGACCAACCGGTGAAACTGAAACAGCCTTTCGTTATCCGTGATTACCGGGGTGTCGGTGTTCAATTTCAACCGTTTCAATACTCGCACGCCGAGCGTACGCTGCGGGTGTACACGTCCATAACGGTGGAGGTGGTACACGATGTCCCGGGCCGGTTGGAGCGCCGCCGTCAATGGTCGGCTACCGGAGCGCCAATGCCGGAATTCGAGCGTATGTATCAGGACCTGTTCGTTAACTATGAATCGCACGTCAGGGGAGATCGCGCCGGGCAGGCCAGTTCGGGAGAGGCTCCGGGGGAAACCGGCGAGATGCTTATTATCGTTTATGATGCCTTTGCCGAGGCCATGGCTCCCTTTGTTGAGTGGAAACGTCAGAAGGGCATGAAAGTCAACATGGTACCGGTTTCGGAAATTTACGAATACCAGTCGCAGGGGTCGGGACGGGACGGTTCGCATCGGTCGGCCCTGGCTGACTTCCCGCCCGATACCACCAGGGGTAAGTGTTGCTACGGTGATTGCGAATATGACCCGCTCTGTGCAGTGGTCACCAATGACTCCTGTGACGCCCTGGGCGGGACCTGGTCGGAACTCCCTTTCCCAAGCTGGTCGTGTGATTACCCGGGTCTCTATGCCTGCGAGGATGTTCTGGCTACCGACGGTATCGCGGCGTATATCCAGGATTACTACGATAGCCTGCTTTTGGATCAGGAGAGCCCGGAGCTGGCCTATGTGCTGTTGGTTGGCGATTCTCGGGAGATTTCGCCCTACTATTACACTTTCACTTACTGGTGCAGTGACCACCACCAATATGAACAAGCGACGACTCCTACTGACTACTCGTATGCGCTGGTGGATGGACTGGACGACTATGCTGACATTATAGTGGGCCGCTTCTCAGCCGAGACTATCGAGGACGTGGAAACGCAGGTCGAGCGAACCCTGGACTATGAGAAATCGCCTGTTGGCGGTGCCTGGTTCAGTCGAGCAGCCGGAATCGCCCGGGAGCTCCACATCTCACGCATGAATAGTATCAGGTCGCAACTGCTAAATTCGACTTACGACGAAGTGCTTCAAGTGTACGGCGACGACATCCCGCATGTAGATACTCGCGACGCCCTCAACAGTGGAATCAGTCTGGTAAATTACGCCGGGCACGGCAGCGTGGCCAGCTGGGTTTCGGCCAACTTTGGTTCAGGAGCCATCTATAACCTGACCAACATCGATAGCCTGCCTGTAATTATGAGCGTATCGTGCAGTCCCGGTGACTTTGATGATCCTTCTGTTCCCTGTTTTGGGGAAACCTGGCTGCGAGCCAGCGATGCCGGCGGCGATCCGGTGGGTGCGGTCGGCACCTACTTCTCGTCGTTTACCCAGTGGTCGCCACCGGCGACTACTGCCCAGGATTATTACAATATGTATTTAGTTATTGGCTCACGCACTTCGTTTGGCGGGCTCTGCTATGCCGGGACGGCCCAAATGATGAACGTGACGAGTGGCGGAACAGCTGTGTTTCACGCCAGGAACTGGGTTCTATTTGGCGATCCGTCGCTGTTGGTACGCACCGATCAGCCTCTGGCCCTTACCGTATTACACCCCGGATCAATGTTCTATGCCGACGCTATTTACTCGGCTGCAGTTGAATCGGGGGGCTCCCCGGTAGAGGGGGTGCGGTGCACGCTGTACGGCGACGGCCTGATATACGGTTCAGACGTTACCGGCCCGGATGGCACAGTTGATATTTCCATAAGTCAGAGCGTGCTGATAACGGGGCCACTGACGTTGACGGCCACTGGCATCAATACAGAAACAGTACAGGAGGACGTAAACATCAATCATGATCTGGTAATCGTGCACACGCCTCTTGAGGATGTTCGTGACACGGTGCAGCCGTATGTCTACACGGCCGAAGTCTTGTCGGGTTCTCCCCTGGCCGACATGAACCCCCGTCTCTGGCACGGCGTTATCGGCCAGCGTGATCCGATCATGCACGTGATGCCGCCCACCGGAAACCCAAGCGAGTATCAGGTTACGATTCCTCACGAGAATCCGGGTGATACGATTTCGTACCGGATTACAGCTGAAAATATCGATAGTGACTATGACGAAACGGGCTGGCTGGAGTTTACGGTCATAGCCTATGATCTGTTGTTAACCTCGGCCGTTGAGTCAGTAAGTCAGGTCTACGGCCACAATGCCTGGGTTGACGTGACCGTCACCAATAACGCCGTATTGGATGACAGCTATCAGTTATCGGCGTCCAGCGGCTGGCCGACACTGGTATTTGATGAAACCGGTACCAACCAGATTACGTCGACGCCGCTCTTACAAAGAGATTTCAGTTACACGTTCAAGGTGTGGAGTCGGAAGGCACGACTTTGCCCCTGCCTTTTGCCGACAGTTTTGATGTATCCGAGGTGGATTCGACCTACTGGCACGACTGCGACTGGTTGGTCGTGACTGACGAAGCTATGTACGGTGCGGGAGCCCCGGCAGCCTACAGCGTAAAGTTGTTTGGCAGCGACATATGGATTGGGGATAAGGACTGTCTATCGATTACAGGTCTGACCTCGCGTCGCGTTGATCTTGGCAACCGTACTGACGTGTATCTGGCCTACTGGTATGAACGCGCCGGACCGGGTGACCCGCCGGAATATGGTGATGACCTTATTATCGAGTACGTTGATGCGGACGGTCTGTGGCATGAACTAACGAGGCAGCCCGGGTATGGTCCAGCCATGGTGGAGTTTGCGGCCGATACGGTAGCTGTTCCCGGGGCGGGCCTCCACCCGAGCGGCCAGATTCGGTTCAGGGCAGTGTCTGATGTCGACCCCGGTGATCCCGAGTTTGGCTCGCGAGATGTTTGGTATGTTGACAACATCTCGATTTTCACTACCGATCCGACGGATACGCCGGTTTTGGCCTACCCGCCTGACGGTACCGAATCAACCGGTTCGATACCCTGGCTACGCTGGTTTGCGATTCCCGGTGTCACCGAGTACGAAGTCATAGTGGACAACGACACTGATTTCAGCAGTCCTCACGCCAACGTGTTGGTCACCGATACCTGCTGGCAGGTGACGCCGTCCTTGGCCTACGATACCTACTATTGGAAAGTAAAGGCTTATGACCCGGCCACCGGGTGGAGCGACTGGTCTGAGACCTGGTCGTATCGTCGGAAAACGTCAGGCGGCTCCACTTCTTGCCCGGTCCTTTTTGCCCACGACGGCGAGCAGTTCCGCCAGGAGAATCCGTTACTGACCGCGTGCGAGGCGACCGGATATCGAGAGGTTGTTACCGACTACTACCACTTGAAAACGTCGGTAGCTGCACCGGACGGCTTGATTCGTCTCGAACTGCGGGAGATGGAAGATGAAATTACTTACCTTGAGGCGATGCAACTCATCGCCGTCGATCACGACGTGTCTACCCAAGTGGGGGTAAGTGCGGGAGGTGAGATTTTCAGCTTCACATCCGCTCTGGAACCGCTGGCAGCAGTAGATCAAAAGGGCGTTGACCAACTTGGGGCCTTGAAAGAGAAGGACGGCTACACTTTCCAGGCTACTGAGTCCGGTTATCTGATTGTCACTTTTCAACAACCGGTTCAGCGAGCGGCTCTGCACATTGAAGCCGTCGTAAAGCCGCCTTGCCCCAGGCGCGACAGAGTGGCGGCAGCCCCTGAGCAGCCGCGGCCCACGGCCCGGGTCGCCCTGTATGGCGGAGAAGACCTCTGGCTGGACTTGCCCGAACTGGCGCCGCGCGAGGTGCCCGGCAACGAGTACGTGATGATTGATGACCCGGGCGGTTCGACCGATGACCAGATTGTCGTCCGTCTGGAGTGGGATGCCTACTACGAGACCGATTTCGTCCGCCTGGTGTTACCGGCCGAGACTCCTCCGGCCATCGAAGCCCGAGAGTTGTCGTCAGCCACACTTCTTTTGAGCGGTTCGGCGACCAAGGGGGTCATCGGATTCAACGATGAAAATCCACTCGTCATGCGAGACGGTGACATCCTGAAAATGGAGTTTGACGCCGGTGACTCGCCAGCACCGGGAGAGATACGCGATTATGTAATCCTTGCTCGCGGGCGCTACGAACCCGATCCGGCACTGTTCGGCAACCAGTTGCCGGGCCGGTTCCATCTTTTCGAGAACTATCCCGATCCGTTTAATCCGGGCACCACGATTGAGTGGCAACTCCCGGCGGCGGCCCACACTACGCTCGACATCTTTAACATAATCGGACAGAGAGTGCGAAGACTGGTTGACGAGGTACGGCCGGCCGGATGCCATTTGATTTGGTGGGATGGGCGCAACGATGACCACCAACCAGTGGCCAGCGGAGTATACTTCTATCGTCTGTCGTCCGGAGATCGAGTCAGCACTAAGAAGATGATGTTACTCAAATAGTTCGCTGGCGAGCAAAACTACTACGCCTGGTGGCAAGAGAGGCCGTCTCTCAATTGAGAGGCGGCCCTTCTTATTTGCTGGCGTCATCGCCCTGAATTCCCTTGTGAGTGCCCGGCAGAAAAGGCCGGGTGGCCTACCGTATAGGCAGCTCTCTTACATTCACATTGTGATTGACCCGTCAACCGGGTCAGACTAATCTATGATAGTAGATCCGATCAAAACAAGGAAGGCGTACCGGAGCGGTGAGAACTGCCAGCCGTGGCGGGGCACCCGGCCATCGAACCAGGTCATTTCTATGGTGATATCTACTGGGTTAAAGCGGACTTTATTGAAAGACTTAGGCCGGAAGAGCCGGAACGCAAATAACTATATGTGATTATGATATATCTAACCTAAAAGGAAACAACCGTTTATCCTGTTACTTTCCAGCGCATTCTGCTCGCTGTTGAGTAGCATCTCGTCACTTGGTCTTCGAATTCCACAAAAGTGTGGGGAGAGTGACGTTGGGGCCGCCGGATCGCCAAATGACTTGACAACTTCGATCTGGTTAAGTATGATTAAGTTAGTGGGCCTGACCGCGTACGTACTACATCTCGTTAACAGGCCATCATAGCTTCATATTGAAGTTCATTGAATTACGCGCTTCCCGGCGTTCACTTCTATGACTTGGTTCGCTGTTTGGCGAGCTTGATGCAGACAGGAAGTGACACATACAGAACAGGAGGTAATCCATGAAACCCGGTAGTGTCCTGCTTTTAACGATTGTGCTGGCGGCTACG
>SMTZ1_10005907_pt1 | contig 20328 bp, 17 predicted proteins | sample DeeMarSWOR136_30_FD_25667 | JGI IMG/M metagenome (IMG submission 25667) | reverse complement strand
AAATCAAGCCACACACCCGTTTTGAGCAATAACACTATTCAAGTCAAAGGAGATACTACCATGTCACACTCGAAAAGAGAATTTACTTTAGTTGTCGATGAACGTGAGCTGGCAACCATTTTGGCTGCCCTGCGATTCCACCAGGATGAGAATCTTCGGACTTGCCGGGACATTCCCGACAAGGTGATCAAGGATATTGCCACCAACTGCGGCTCGTTGAAACCTCTGGACTCTGATGAGGTTGGCAGGCTGTGCGAAAGGATAAATGTTGGTGATGAGAGATGCAACTGGTGCGGCGAGGCAATAACGCAAGAGACTATCAGATGGAAAGGCGTTTCGTTTTGCAGCGATGCCTGCCTGGATGCGTGCAGGGCAGTGCAGTAACCGGTCGGTAAGAAGCCATACAGAATATCAACTTCATTAGAAAGGTTCAAAGATGGACAACAAGATCAAAAAACTGGACAGACCAACTGTCAAGTACATCAGGAAGCGCCTGGAGACTGCTGCCAAACCCCTGGCAGAAGAGCTGGGCGTAGCGATTGACTTGGGTAGTTGCACGTTCAAGCCGAGCAACTGCAGGTTCCAGTTGAAAGTCTCGGTGCTGGACGCTGACGGCAAAGCGATAACCGAGGAAAGCGAGTCCTTTAAGAGCAACGCCAGGCTGTTCGGCTTGCAGCCGGATGACCTAGGCAAAGAATTCCTCTTTCGAGGCCAGTCATATACCATCTGCGGGCTCAAGCCAAAGAGCCGCAAGTATCCGGTAATAGCACGGTCTGGTAGCGGCAAAGACTACAAATTTGACTGCCGGACCGTTTTAGGAGCATTAGGCAGAGAAGTCCCGGACTGGCTCTAAGATGGCTCATTCCGCTCGTCCAACCCGTAAATAAGAAACACCACGCAAATTCAAAAGGAGTAACAACCATGATCAAAGACACAGAAGAAATCAATATCGCCAGGATCGTGTATGATGCTTATCCGCACGCCGATCTGCTGCCCATCGATCCGGATCAGGATTGCCTGTGCCTACAGACCTTATTGGCAAGGGTCACCGGTGAGAACATCGGAGACAGCTTGTTCAGGTTTATGGTGATTGAGATCGTCGAGGGCGGCGAAAGCACTCTTGATGGAGCCATCCGGGTCCTGGAGCAGGCCAAAGCAGATGTAGAGGCCGTATTGCAGGCCCTTCGGGATGCGGACGCAGAACGTACAATATGACATCTTGAACTTGAAAGTGAGGCAATGCCTATGATTACCTAAGCATTCTCAGCAGACCAGATTGCTTTGACAGCCTCTTCGCACAGTGCGGGAGGCGATTTTTTCGCGCACATTTTGAGATTTGAAAGGGTTCAACTATGAAAGCGTACAGACACGGTGAGATGATACTTATACCTGTGCCGGAAGACCTCGAAGGCCAATGGCAGGACCTGTACGAGCAGGCAGGCCGAAAGATGAAGGATCCTCGAGTCATAGCCGAGGGAGAAATCACCGGCCATAAACACGAGCTTACAGGTGGCCAGGTTGATGCTACAGCACTAAATGAAGACAACTCAACGGCGAGGAGCACGAGTACTTCAGGCTATGTATCGAGAAGAGGCTTCCTGCAGACGTTGGGAATAGGGGCTATAGCCGGCCCCGTGATTCTATTGAAGGTGGCCAAGGCGGCGATCTTGAGGCACCCAGAACACAGTGCGCTCGCGATACCGGCCGGCAGTTATGTAGCCTATGCACAACGAGAGTACGATGAGACCATGGCCAGAAGAGTAGTTGACTGACCGTGGCGCGAAGAAAGAGCAGAATCTATGATTTGGAGGCGACTACAATGGAACTATTGACACGTGGAGCCGGATGGGGCAGGAACAGGTGGTTCTACATCGCAGATGGATTCGTACGAATAGAGAGAAGCGGGCAGGAGCCGGAGACTACGCTGACCATAAAAGACGGTCGGATAGCAAAGGTGGAAGACATCAAGGACCCAGCTCTCGATAGAGGTGGCCGGATTGTAACCTCTAAGGAATGGAACGGGTCTAAGAGAAGAAGGTCAGATGCCATAAGGACAACTCAAAGGTACGGTTCCTACTCCAATCTGCCGCTCGATGGAGCGTTCTACGAGGCGACAGGACTGAGGATAGGCAGATATAAGGGCACGCTTCGCCAGATAGCTAAAGGGGCCAGGTTCGTGCGGGAAGAGTTCGTGTACGACAATGGACGGCAAGCATACGTATGGACGCCATACAGGAAGAAGTTCCAGCTATTTCGACCTACCGGCAAGCTGTGGATGGAAGTTACGGCCAGGGTCAGCCACCCATGGAAGCGGACAAAGGACCTATTGCAGAAGGTCCAGAACACCTTAGCTGATATAGCCGGCGATGGGACCATTCGCAGCAACGAGCCTAGCTACGAGATAAGACTGTATGATGGACGTGGAAGGCAGTATGGCTGCGGAAAGGTGGAAAACCACCAGCGAGCAGGCGTTTGGCGACAGGGCAAGGTCAGGCACTACTTTATTATGGGAGTAGCAGTGAGTAAGCAGCTATACTATGCAGGGCCTGATGAGTTGGATCCATGCGAGGTCTTAAGGACAGAGAACATGCAGCTAAGAGCGGCCTTGATGAAGAAGATTGGACCGGAGAGGTTGCTCAAGAAGCTGCCGTTTGCGGCATATGATACGGATGGAGAAAACCAGCTCCTGAAGGCCGACGTTAGGAAGATATTTACGGTGGACAACGAGTCGCTGGAGCAGGCCAGAGTAAGCCGCAGACTTGATGAACAGATAACCATAGTGGTGCTCAAATGCCCATCGACTGGACAGCTTTACTATCTGAGGGTACCGCCGAGGCTGAAGAAGGTCGAGCACGCCCGGCAGTGGCTGTGCGGCGTAGATATCGAAGGAGTCGAAGAGGAGTACATCCGGGACAGGTGGACGAGGCCCGCTGGCGCAGGACGGCAGCGGTTGTCCTCGTTCCAACAGGAAGCGATGAGAGGCGAAATAGCACGAGCTAAGCAGCGTCAGAAGCTGGAGTTTGTAGCTGAGGCATAAGGGCAATCTGGAAAGGAACACCAACATGAATATCTACAAGGTTTGGATTCAGATCAAGCAAGTCGACAAGGAGGCCAACAGCCAACTTAAGATGGGTGCGCCATACGAAGCGGGCAAGTTCGACACCGAGGCCGAGGCGGTAAGGTTTGTTGAAAAAGAACTGATCGTAGTTAGGCCGGTCAAGCTGGCTCTGCAGACCATCTGTCAGGCGGGACTCAAGTTCTTAGACAGTCTGCCTACGGCCGAGCTGACCACGGAATTACAGAACCGGGATACCTTCCGCAATATGCTAAACAGCGTCCTCAATCAGAACACGCCAATCGTCGATGACAGATGCCCAAAGTGCGGCGCCGGCTGTGATGAAAGAGAGCTGATAAAGAGGGACTTCATAGACATTGAGGCGGTACACATGCACTATACGTGCAGTAAGTGTGGCGCCAGGATGATCGAAGAGTTCAAGCTGGCGGATGTCTTTATTGACGAGCAGGCCGGCTAATTGCCTGCACCCGCCTCAATCACACCCGTTCGACAAATCTAATCGTTAGCAAGTCACCGAAGACCTCAAATTGAAAGGAAAGCTTATGCAAGAAAACAGAATCTGTGCGCGCAGCCCGCCAAGACAATAGGCTGCATCTGTCAACATGCGTCATGCGTGAAGCAAGGAAACCATTAACCGACAGAATTGAAAGGTATTTAAGATGAGAATACTCTACATTAACAATGAAGGCGTGCGACCCGTTCACCTGAAACTTGCGTAACACGTTGTTGCACAAGGGGATAGGTGGACAAGATGCCGGTGCGTAGCCGGTATCTTGGACAACTTGGTTTCCGTGTAGGTGCGATTCCTACCCCTCAGATGCTGAGGTGAAAGCATTTCCCCCGTGCGGGCGGCCTGACAATCGCCGGTGCGAAGCGGGGATAGAAGGTGGTAACCCGGAACTCGGCCGGGAACTCCATCGAGCAGAGCTGGTTATGGATAGGAACACGAACCCATTATGAATTGTCGTCATGTTGAACAGGCTTACCCGAGGTAACAAGCCTGCCCAAACGGGAATGGACTGAGAGCTGAGCAACCACCTTCTTTGCTCAGGAGCATCCTCGCATCAGTCCCGGCGAACAGTGGGGTCCTACAACTAGCAGAAAACGGAATCCAGGAACGGGGTAACTCTGATAAGGCTCTCAGGTGCGTAGCCTGAGCAGGCAGTCAGCCGCAAGCCTTATCAAGGGAAGGATTGCCTCAGAAGCAAATGCCTCCGGGAAAGCCGGGGGATACGCCGACAGAGGCACGGAAAGTGGAAGATAGAGGCAAAAGTAGGAGCACAGAAGTCATGAGCACATCTGAAGAGATGATGTATGAATGGAACTCCATTCCGTGGCGCGCATTGCAGCGGAAGGTGTTCAAGCTTCAAAATCGCATCTATCAAGCCTCACGTCGAGGTGACGTGAAGACCGTCCACAGACTACAGAGACTCCTTCTCAAGTCGAGGAGCGCGACCTTCATCGCGGTCCGCAGGGTGGCTCAGGAGAATCAGGGCAAAAGGACAGCAGGTATAGACGGCTTAGCGTCTTTGCGAAGTGAAAAGAAGCTGGCCCTGGCACTGAAGATTCTGAAAGACCCGATCACTCCCAAGGCCAAACCCTTAAGACGTGTCTGGACTCCTAAACCGGACACGAATGAAAAGCGGCCTCTGGGAATTCCCGTGATGGAAGATCGTGCACGACAAGCATTGGCGAAGATGGCCCTGGAGCCAGAGTGGGAGGCGAAATTTGAGCCGAACAGTTTTGGTTTTCGACCAGGTCGCTCGTGCCATGACGCGATCCAGGCAATATTCAACCACTTGAGAGCTGCACCCAAGTATGTTTTGGATGCTGACATCTCAAAATGCTTCGACCGCATCAACCATAGGGCCCTGCTAATGAAGATAGGGACATTCCCCTTACTTCAACGCACAATTCGAGCGTGGCTTAAGGCCGGCATTATGGATGGCGGTCAGTTGTTCCCAGTTCTGGAAGGCACGCCTCAAGGAGGTGTCATTTCACCTTTGTTGGCAAATATTGCCTTACATGGATTGGAGCAGGCCATCCGTGAGCCCTTCACGCAGTTCAAGCAACTGCCGGGGAAGAAAGGCCGGATTCCATGGAAGCCACAGATGATTCGGTACGCCGATGACTTTGTGATCTTTCACAGGGATCATGACGCGCTCTTACGTGCCAAGCAGATCGCTGAGGAATGGTTGAGTGGCATGGGGTTGGAGTTGAAACCCAGCAAGACCAGAATTACACATACCCTGACAGATATTGATGGTTCTGTCGGATTCGATTTCCTCGGATTCAACGTCCGTCAATATCCGAGGGGTAGGAACCGGTGTATGCATGATCCCGCCGGAAATCCGGTCGGTTTCACCACCAACATCACGCCAAGCAAGAAGTCTCAGAGACGATTCATCACGAAGATCAGGACAATCATCAGGTTCAATCGGAATATAGATCAAAACGGTCTAATCCAACTGATGAATCCTGTCATACGTGGGTGGGGTAACTATCACTCCAGGGTCGTCTCCAAGCGAGTTTTCCAAACGATGGATATGCTCATCTACCGAAAACTCTGGTCATGGGCTCGACGCCGACACCCCAACAAAGGCCGCCGCTGGGTAGCCCATAAGTATTGGCTGCTCAAGACACGGGGCTGGGTCTTCGGCATCGATGGGAAAATCACACTTCACAAATTGGCTGATATTCCCATCCAGCGTCACGTTTTGGTTAAGGGCTCCCGGAGCCCATATGATGGAGACGCTTTCTATTGGAGCTCCAGGCTGGGACGGCACCCCTTAGTCCCGCAAAGTCTGGCCAACTTGATAAAGCGGCAACAGGGGTACTGTCCTGTATGTGGACACTTCTTCATGCCGGGAGACTGTGTGACTGTCATTCGGCCGAAGGCAGATATCACAGAATCCCATGGATCCCAGGCAGTTCTTGTTCATCACCACTGCCAGGATTTACCAGACCGAAGGTGTACGATGACAACGTACCACTTCTCTGAGGAGCCGTATGAGGGGAAACTCTCACGTACGGTTTTGAAGACGAGCAGGAGTCGCGAGGCTCCTGCTTAGTTCAACGGCGGTTTCGCCGACTATGTCACCGTATCGGAAGGTACGACGGTGGAACAATTCTTCAAGGACAAAATGCCTGGTAGAAAGTCAACTGACTTTCTCATCCGGGTCAACCGCCAGCCCGTAGCACGCGACTGCGTTTTGCAGGAAGGCGACCGTGTCACCATAACTCCGACCAAAATCGAAGGTGCAGCGCGGTGACGTAGTACCATCGCCTCACGAATGCCACTCAGGGCATCTGTCTGTCTTAACGATGGGCAGGTGCCCTTCATTTTGAAAGGGACTTACTATGGAAGACATAAAGGCATTAGTGCAGATAGCAGGCAAGGTGCAGGAAGGGCTGAGGAGTCTTAGGCACAGCCGCTATTTTGAGCTGGCCAAAAGGCTTACAAGGCTCACGGATCAGCTTCAGGAGCTTAACGCTGAAGCGATATATCGCATTCAATATCGCAAGTCAAACAGATGGCAGAAGACCCGCAGAAAAAGGGCCCTACACTGTCACAGATCCTCGAAGAGCTGAACCAAGTTGAGGATGAGTTCGGCAGCCTGGATTTGGAAAAGGACGAAAACACAATCTCCGTTGTAACAGATCCGATTACATTGGAAGATGTGCCTCTCGGGCCATTCAGCATCCAATTGCAATTGGGCAAACTTAGCAGCCTTTACGGGGATCGTCCTTACCGTGTAATTGCCCTCGATCCAAATCCTGCAGCCACAGACAACAATGTGACTCATCCACACGTAACAAGCCAGAAGCTCTGTGAAGGGGATGGCGCTGCAGCGATAACAGCTTCACTGGAGCAAGGTAGATTGTCGGATTTTTTTACAATGGTCAGAAGCATTCTGAACACTTACAACCCGGACAGTGCATATGTATCTGGATATACCATGAGCTCGGAGGACACATACTTCTGTGTTCACTGCGAACACAACTTCTGCAGCGAGTGCTCCACGTATTGCCGGCTCTGCGAAGAGACGGCGTGCTTGGGCTGCAGTGGCCAGTGCCCTCACTGCGAGGAGATGGTGTGTCGGAATTGCATCAGCAAATGCAGCAAGTGTGAGCAGCTGTGCTGTGAATCCTGTCTTGAAGATGATGTATGTCCAAACTGCAAAGAAGAAATGGAGAAAGAAAATGAAGAACAACAAACACAGATCACTACAGTCAGCCGAGAGGCAGATACAAGCCAACCTCAGACAAACCCAGCAGAAATCAAGCTTGCAGGCTGAAGAGACGGCAGAACGCCCCGGAAGACTCGCATTGAGGTTCAGCCCAACAGCATGGGGGAAGCTGCTGTACTTCAGGGATAAGTCCGACAATGAAATCGGCGGGTTCGGCATTACAGAACCGGATGATCTTCTCTTTGTGAAAGAGTTCATCACAGTCAACCAAGAGGTCACTGTTGTCAGTGTAAAATTTGACGATGAAGCAGTGGCCAATTACTTCGAGGATCAAGTTGACCTCGGCAGAAAACCCGAAGAGTTCGCGAGAATTTGGCTGCACTCTCATCCTGGTGATTCGCCCGAGCCCAGCGCAACAGATGAAGACACGTTCGAAAGGGTTTTTGGCAATTGCGAATGGGCGGTACTTTTTGTTGTGGCCCAGGACAATAAGACATACGCCAAGCTGAGCTTCAATGTTGGGCCGGGCGGTCAAGTGCTTATTCCCACCGAGATCGACTACAGTAGAGATTTCGGCGCCAGCGACCATGAGCTTTGGGATGCCGAATTTGCAGCCAATATCAAAGCGGTCGAGTGGGCAACTAAATGTTCTGCTGAAGAAAAGAGGTTAACCAGAAACGAGCTTTGCGGCTATGCCCTTCCGTATGACTTCCTTGATGAATTCGAGAAGATGGAACCGGAAAGGCCCGAATTGTGGAACGAAGAGGGGGTGATGACCTTATGAGCGAACAGCAAACAAACGAAAGGTACAGTCGTCAGCGTGATATTGTTCCCGCCGAAAGGATTGCAGAGTGCAAAGTGTCTGTTATCGGCGTCGGCGCCATCGGCAGACAGGTTGCACTGCAGCTGACGGCGATGGGTATTCCATGGCTTCAATTAGTCGACTGTGATGTGGTTGAAGAAAGCAACTTAGCGAGCCAGGGCTACTTAGAAGAGGATCTGGACGAGCCAAAAGTTGAAGCAACGGCAGACCTGTGCCAACGAATCAACAAGCATGTTGAGGTTCATACAGTACGTGACCGTTTTCGCAGGAGTATGGAAATGGGCAATATTGTATTTTGCTGTGTAGATCGCGTAGACGTACGACGGCTCATTTGGGAATCAGTGAAGGACAGCGTAAGTTATTACTGTGACGGCCGGATGAGTGCCGAAGTGCTCCGGGTGCTGACGGCCTGTGATCTTGAATCACGCAAGCACTATCCGACCACTCTATTCAGCGCCGATGAAGCCTTTGTCGGGCCTTGCACGGCAAAGACCACCATATACTGTGCCAATATCGCTGCAGGTTTGATGCTCTCACAATTCACGAAGTATCTGAGGGGCATGCCAATTGAGCCTGATATCCAGATGAATCTTCTGGCTTCGGAGCTGACTGTTGCTCCAGGCCGCTAACAACTTCCGGCAGTAGACTATGCATGTACTGCTGCCGAATTCCATTCAAGAAGATAGGAGGTAACACACATGTCAAGTGAATCAGAGTACAAGACCATGACCGCAGTAAGCCTGGTGGATGCCTTAGCGGAGTCTGGAGTGCAAGACGACTTCGAGATATGGCTGTCGTCCGACGAAGAGGGAAATGAGTTCTTGCCGATGGGGGCAAATCCAGAATTGAGTCTGGCTATTGACGCAGACAGGAAGAAAGTCGTGTTCTTCCCGTCACATCGGTGATTTCTTTACTTTTTTCACCGCAACCGTTCTGGTTGCGGTTCTTCTTGCTGGCGTAGCGATAGCTATAATCCAATTAGACTATTTGGCCGTGACCAGACCTACTTCGTGAGGTCTGGTCACTAACGCCAGAGGAGGGTAGAAGATGTCAAATACAACAATCCGAACTCTTGTCCTGGAATATGTAGACAAAAACGGTGCGAGCCATATCCATGAAATGCACATCGAGGTATTACAGCGAAGACCGAACACACCTGAGCATACAATTCGAGCAAGGCTTTCAGAGGCTGTAAACGATGGGATCCTCAATCGATTGGGCAGAGGATTTTATGATATCTATGCCGAAGAAGCGGATATGACCTCCGTAGTGTCATATCCGGTGCGGTGCAATCAGTGGGGCCGCTCATCCTATAGAGGTAACTGTGACGGACGATTGGAAAAGAACCTCATTCTCAGATATGGAGCCCGAAAAGTGTGCGATCCGATGGAAGGCTCAGGTACAAGCAGAGATGTCGTCGAGGGCCTCAATAAGTACAAAAAGAAAGGCATAAGCTACTGGGGAGGCGATTTGCGAAATGGCTTTGATTTAACCAAGCAGCAGTTGCCAGGCAAATTCGATTTTTGTTGGATACACCCGCCATATTGGAATATCATCAGGTACAGCGACGACCCCAATGACCTGAGCAGCTACGAAGATTATGAGCAGTTTCGCAAATTCCTCATGATCTGTTTGCAACGCTGCTTCGAAGCATTGGAAACAGGCGGCAGATTGGCGGTGTTGATAGGTGATGTTCGCAGAAAAGGCAAGTATACGCCAATTGTTAAGGATGTCCTGAATTTCCCCCGCGGCGAATTGAGGAGCATTATCATCAAGGTTCAACACAATTGCACCAGCGACCGCCGAGCATACGGCAAGCTCGAGGACCCGCCCATAAAGCATGAGTATTGCATTATTTTCAGGAAGACAGCTTCCAGCAACGAACCAGGGAGACAACGTTTTTCTCCGGAGCAGCTGGAAATTGAAGAGGCTATTGGAGCGGTGAAATTAGCAGAGTAGCGGACGTGAACATCGTCGTAGGCTTATACTTCAGCGAATTCACCAGGTAGCCACGACGGTTGTTCATAGGTTATGGCGTTCAGGCGGCAGCCGGCATTGGAATGGGCTGTTAAATAGTTCCTTTGCTCACCACAGCCGCCTTTTCCGGCTATGGTGCTCAACGAGTTCTGGCGATAGCTATATCGAACTGACGTTTTGAATCTTCTGTGGCAGCGAGTTCGCTGCGGTATGCCGTACAACTTCGACTTACATATTTGACCATCTAAAACGGCTTGATTCCACGGTTAATCTGCGGTAAGATCTTGTTGTGGCCGGGCCCTCTGTATATGGAAAATGACAGAAGAGGCTTCTGATTTCGTCTTGGCTTAGTAACCTGGGAACAGAATAGTCTATTACAGGCGGAGCATGATGGCGGCCAGAAGCACGGGGAATGCCGTCTTGTGACGCTTGGGACGGTGTTTTTGGAATGGAAATCGGCCAACTTAAGCCTAACACTATTATCAGCGGGCCAGTACTGCCAGAACCAGTGCAGGTGATAATATCTACTCCGCTGGGTGATTCCGTAAAGGTCGTTGGCAAAGGACTCAATACGGGCCAGCTCTACGAGCGAATCCTTGAGTCCAAACAACTTGATAGACTTCATGCGTCACCGGAAAAGATGCCTTTTGATGGCGACCCTGCAAAGTTCCGCTTGGGAGTGGAAGCTCTGCGGCTTGGTATAGCATACGAATATGACCCCTATTTCTCTCTATCTATAGCCCGTATCGACCCACTGCCCCACCAACTCGAAGCTGTATATGGTCATTTCCTCTCCTTACCTCGAATGAGATTCCTTCTTGCTGATGATCCCGGTGCTGGCAAGACCATCATGGCCGGGTTGCTGATAAAGGAACTCAAGATACGTGGTTTGGTGGAGAAAACCCTTATCGTCACCCCTGCTAATCTGTCCTTCCAATGGCAACGCGAGATGAAAGATAAGTTCCGGGAGAGCTTCGATATTATCCGGGGCGATGTTTTGCGAGCTAGTTATGGATCCAATCCTTGGCAGGAGAAGAGTCAAGTCATAACTTCTGTATCGTGGGTCTCACGCATCCAAGATGCGAAGGAAAGCCTTCTGCGTAGTCAGTGGGACCTCATCATAGTGGACGAAGCCCACAAGATGAGCGCATATAGCCACGACAAGAAGACCCTCGCGTATCAACTGGGTGAAGCGCTTTCAAACATGACCGACCACTATCTCTTGATGACCGCCACACCGCACAAAGGTGACCCCAAGAACTTCTGTCTATTTCTGGAACTCCTCGACCGAGACGTGTATGGTGATATTTCGAGTCTCCAAGAGGCTATGAGCCGGAATAGTGCTCCTTTCTACCTGCGTCGCACAAAGGAGGCATTGGTGACCTTTCCGGATGCTGTCACAGGCAAACCATCAAAAATCTTTACTCGCCGCGATGTCCAGACGATGGAGTTTCAAATCGATGAGGAGGAATGGGACTTTTATGACCAACTCACGCGGTACGTCGAGGATCAGTCTATCAGGGCCCAGTCAGACGATTCAGCTCGCGGTCGTGCCCTTACATTTACTATGGCCATGCTCCAGCGTCGCTTTGCCTCCAGCGTATTTGCCGCACGAAGAAGCCTCGAACGTATGCGAGACAAGCGACAACGCATATTGGATGACCCGGAAGGTTATCGCCAGGAGCAAATAGAAAAGAAAATTCCGGAAGACTTTGATGAATTGACTGAAGAAGAGCAGCAGCAGATTATCGAAGCGTTGGAGGAGATCGTTGCGTCTGTGGACCCGGCAGAGCTTAGGAGGGAGATAATACAACTCGGCAGGCTCATCGACCAGGCCAAGAGACTGGAGCAACGTGAGGTTGAGTCGAAGTTGACTAAGCTCAGAGACGTTCTTACTGAACAGGGAATCTTTGCCGACCCTAAAATGAAGCTCATAGTCTTTACCGAGCACAAGGATACGCTTGATTACCTGACGGACCGCCTACGGAACTGGGGTCTATCGACGACCCAAATTCACGGAAGCATGAAAATCGGTGACAGAGACACGCCGGGTACTCGCTTGTACGCCGAGCGGGAATTTTGCGAGGAAGCCCAGATTCTGGTAGCCACTGAGGCAGCAGGTGAGGGTATCAACCTGCAATTCTGCTGGTTCATGATCAACTACGATATCCCTTGGAATCCTGTCCGTCTGGAGCAGCGGATGGGTCGAATCCACCGGTACGGACAGGAGAAGGATTGTCTCATTTTGAATTTTGTCTCAACAAACACCCGCGAGGGAAGCGTGCTGGCGAAACTGTTCGAGCGTCTCAGGCAGATCGAGGAAGACCTTGACCCAGGACGTACAGGCCAGGTGTTCAACGTTCTTGGTGACATATTCCCTGCGAACCAGCTCGAACGCATGATCCGCGATATGTATGCCCACAACCTCACGGAGGCAGCAATAAAGGATCGCATTGTTGACGAAATTGACGTTGAGCGCTTTCGCAAGATTACCAACTCGACCCTTGAAGGCCTTGCCAAGCGAGAATTGAATCTCTCGGCCTTGGTCGGCAGGTCCGCAGAGGCCAAAGAGCGCCGGCTGGTTCCGGAAGTCGTTGAAGAGTTTTTCGTTCAAGCAGGGCCGCTGGCGGGAATACGTCCCAAGAGAATAAGCAAACAGCCTCACTTCTACCGCGTCGGCCGGATACCCCGAACTCTCTGGCCCATTGGGGAGCGGCTGGAACCGCGATTCGGTAAACTGGGCCGAGAATACAAGCAGATCGTCTTCGACAAGGAGATGCTCAAGAAAGATGCGACCGCCGAATGGGTTACTCCGGGGCATCCCTTGTTTGAGGCTGTGCGAACTGATTTAATTGAGCAGGTGCGCGAGGATCTGCGCCGGGGGAGCGTGTTCTTCGACCTTCACTGTAAGGGGCCATATCGGCTCGATGTATATACTGCCTCGATAAACGATGGCCGTGCCAATTGCCTGCACCAACGACTCTTCGCCGTAAAGACAAACACTGATGGCTCCATGTCGGTTAAGCAGCCAACTATATTCCTCGACCTTACACTTGCTCCCAAAGGTACAGCCGTTCCGGAAATAGAAGGATTGCCTGACAGAGTTGCCACTGAACAGGCATTGATCGAGAACGTTCTAAAGCCGTTCCTTGTGGAGATCACGACTGAAAGACAGCGTGAAGTAGAGACGATTTCGCGGCACGTAGAGATAAGTCTAAATGCCATAATTGACAGAGTTCAATGTCAATACGCCGAGTTGATACAGCAAAAAGAGTCCGGCTCCAAGGAACCCGGGCTCGATGGCCGGATCAAGCAGTTTGATGACCGGCTCTTCGAACTGAACGGCCGCCTCGAAAGGAGGCGTGCAGAGCTTGAAAAGTCGCGAGAATGTGCGATAGGCGGAATCCAACACGTTGGCTGTGCCTGGGTGCTGCCCCATCCGGACAGAGACACCCCACAGATATCTCCAATGGTTCGGGATGACCAGATAGAGCAAAAGGCCGTAGAGGCCGTAATTGCGTATGAAGAGGCTCGTGGCTGTCAGGTTGAGAGTGTAGAAGACCAAAACCGAGGGTTTGACCTTATATCCAGAAAAGCTCATCCTGAAGATCCAAAGACATTTGTCCAGGTTCGGTTCATAGAAGTCAAAGGTCGGGCCGGCGTGGGCGAAATAGCTATGACAACCAACGAGTACAAGACGGCCGAACGCCTCAAGAAAGACTATTGGCTCTACGCAGTGTTTAACTGTGCATCAACACCTGAAATCCACCCCATCCAGGACCCGGTGCGGCTTGGCTGGAAACCGCTCGTTAAGGTCGAGCATTACACATGTGACCCTGCCAGCCTCCTGGCAGCAAAGGAGGATTGAACTATGGACACGACTGGCCCTAAATCATACTATCCAATCGTTGCTGGAGGCCTTCGGTCCATAGCAGCCTCTTTCCCTGTCTTGGCTTCGTTGGGGCAGGCTTGGGGTGAGTATGAGACTCAGCGCACTGCGGCGAGGATCAGCGAGCTGCTGACAAACCTTCGGAGCGAGTTTGATGATCTGCGTGAGACTATTGAGGCCCGTGGTGACTCCGTCAATGCGCCGCCGGGATTCCCAGAGCTTCTGGAGATTGCTGTGGAGAAGGTCAGGAAGGAGTTCGAGGAATCTAAGCGAAGAACGTATGCACATCTGCTAGCCAACCTAGCCATCGCAGGGGACGAGCACTCCCATGAAGAGATGGTGGCTCTTATTGAAAGTCTCGATACGTTGTCCGAGTTGGACTTGAAGATCCTATCGCTCTTCAAGGGTAGGTCTGAGGTCGCCATCAGGGATTTGCGAGGCCAGGACCTGGGCCTACCGGGCAGTGATAGCGATATGGTTTGGCAGTTGACCTCCCATCTTGCCCGGCTGGAGTCCAAGGGATTGATCGCGATAGTTTTCAGACATACGGGCGTTGTGTACGTAGAGGAAGGCTTGGACAAGGATGCTGCGAGGCAGCAGGAGACAAAGTACAGGGTCCTCGCGCTTGGCGCATCGTTAATAAGGAAACTTTTGTCTTAAGGGCGACTGGGAATGCAACAGCGATATCCCAAACGACTGATTGAGGTTGATTTGCCGATCAAGCGGATCTCTGCCCATGCAAGGCGGGAAAAGAGCATTCGGCATGGGCATATCTCCACTCTTCATATCTGGTGGGCACGACGGCCCTTAGCGGCTTGCCGAGCGGTGATCTGTGCGGCTCTCTGGCCCGATCCAACGCATGAATTGTGTCCCGATTCTTTCCGTGAGAAGGCCAGAGAAGTGATGCAACAGTGGACCGATCAGTGTTTGAAGCTTACCAGCAATGAGTCAATGCCGAGATTTGTGGCAATCCAGAAAGATGAGTCCCGGCTTGCAGATAATGCTGAACTTCAAAAGGCGCTGCTAGACTTCATCGCCGATTTTGCAGATTGGGACAATTCTACAGGAGAGAAGTACCTTGAGACTAGCCAGTTGCTGACACAAGCTGCACACGAAGCGTTAGGAGGGATGCCGAGTTCACGACCACTTGTCGTGGATCCTTTTGCTGGCGGCGGCTCCATCCCGCTTGAAAGCCTACGTGTGGGTGCGGATGCATTTGCCAGCGATCTGAATCCGGTTGCTGTTCTTCTCAATAAGGTCGTTCTAGAGTACATCCCAAAATACGGGAACCGCCTTGCCAGCGAAGTCCGTAAGTGGGGTGAGTGGATCAGGCAAAGAGCTGCGAAGGAACTGGCCGAGTTCTACCCAAAAGACCCTGACGGCAACATACCGATAGCCTACCTCTGGGCACGAACGATCCTATGTGAGGGCCCGGGATGTGGCGCTGAAGTCCCTATTCTTCCTTCCCGGTTGATTGAGAAGAACGGCAAGTGTTCAACATGGTTAGTCTTGGATGGACAAAGTAGAAAGGTAAATGTAAGTCTGCGACATGGTTCGATTGCGCCGAAAGACCTCAAGGGAACGGCTAAACGTGGTTCCGTAACATGTCCATGCTGTGGGCATACGACACCTGTCGCTCATGTTCGCCAACAGATTAGCAGTAATATGGGTGGAGTCAAAACGGCACGCCTTTTAGCGGTTGCTATCTTCAACCGAGACACAAAGACTCGGAGCTATCGCCTCCCCGAACTCACCGATCTGAACGCAGTCCGCAAGGCATCAAAGAAGGTTGCGAGATTGCGAGAGACAGATGCAGACGCTTTTCCCGACGAAGCACTTCCCCTTATGAGCGGAGTATTTAATGTGCCCCTTTACGGGCATAATACATGGTCGTCTTTATACTCTGACCGACAGCTGTTGCTGCTTATTTCGCTTTGTAAACTAGTCAAGCAGGCCGAAGTAGAACTAGAGTCCGAAACGGACGCCCATTTTTCTACGGCTATAGTGACAATGCTCAGCATAGCTATCGGCAAAGTCGCTGATTATTCAACCACGATTTGCACATGGGTGCAAAGCGGCGGATTTATTGGCCATACATTCGCACAGGGACAGTGTTTACCCATGAAATTCGATTTTGCCGAAAGTGTTCCCCTCGCTGGATTTTCCGGTTCATGGGAAGGTGCTGTTGACTGGGGTTGCCGTATCATTGAACGTGAAGCTGGATCGATTCGACAAGCCGGACACGCCCAGAGAGGAAGCGCTACTCTGCAATTTCTGCCTGACGAGTCTACCTCATGCTTTTTCACAGACCCACCCTACTATAACGCAGTACCTTATGCAGACTTGTCAGATTTCTTCTACGTCTGGCATCGCAGAACACTTCATCGGTCGCATAGCGATTTGTTCAACATGAATGAAACGCCAAAGGCTGAGGAAATCTGTCAAATGGCAGGTTGGGACCCCGCACGCTATGAGCATAAGACGTCGGATTTCTTTGAACGTGAAATTGCAAGAGCATTCAGCGAATCACGTCGTGTTCTCAATCGAAGTGGCATCGGTGTCATCGTCTTTGCTCATAAGACAACGAGTGGATGGGAAAGTCTGCTACAAGCTATCATCAAATCCGGATGGGTAGTCACTGCCTCTTGGCCTATCGATACTGAGAGATCCAGCCGCCTCCGCGGAATGAAATCAGCGGCTCTTGGCTCTTCAATCCACATCGTTTGTCGCCCGCGCGAGAACCGGGACGGTATGACGCGTCAAGATGACGTCGGCGATTGGCGAGGCGTGCTTGCCGAACTCCCGAAGCGTATCCACGAATGGATGCCCCGCCTGTCGCAGGAAGGCATCGTTGGCGCGGACGCCATCTTCGCTTGCCTTGGCCCGGCTCTGGAGATCTTCTCTCGCTACTCGCGGGTCGAGAAGGCCAGCGGCGAGCAGGTCTCGCTACGAGACTACCTGGAGCAGGTCTGGGCAGCGGTCTCAAAGGAAGCGCTTAATATGATCTTCACCGGCGCCGATGCCACGGGCTTCGAGGAAGACTCAAGACTGACCGCGATGTGGCTGTGGACGCTATCAACAGGTGCAAACGGCACTGATAAGAAGGTGGAGAAAGACGCAGAGGATACCAGCAAGACAAAGAAGCTGCTTGGCTATGCTCTGGAGTACGATGCGGCGAGAAAGATAGCACAAGGTCTCGGGGCGCACCTGGAGAAGCTCACCGGCGTAGTCGAGGTCAAGGGCGATACGGCTCGATTGCTTTCTGTTGCAGAACGCACGAAATACCTTTTCGGAAAAGATGAGTCGCAGGCTCCCGCAGGCAGGCGAAAAAAGAAGGATAAGCAAGAGAAGTTCGACTTCGCCAAGGAAGTGGAAGAAGCCGAATCCAAGGCCGGCGGATGGGGCGAGAAGACCGCTCCAAGGGCCGGACAAACCATATTGGACCAACTGCACCAGGCGATGATACTCTTTGCAGCGGGCCGTGGCGAAGCGATGAAGAGGTTTCTGGTGGAAGAGGGTATCGGCAGAGACGGCCGCTTCTGGCGGCTGGCCCAGGCCTTATCAGCCCTGTATCCGAAGAACAGCGACGAGAAACGCTGGGTGGACGGCGTCCTAGCCCGTAAAAAGGGCTTAGGCTTTTAAGGCAGCAATAGTATGTGCTCACAAACCATAGAGTGGGACGAAGCTGCTGATATTTTCGAGAGGTTCTGCGTTTTTGTGGGTCAACCCGAAATGAGGTGGTTCAAGAAAGCTTGGCTGGGATTCATCGATGCTGGCAAAGCCAACTACTCCAACGATATTGAAAAGCACTGGGCATTAGCAAGGATAGTCACGCTTGGTGTTATGTTCAATGAGTTCTGCGAAAAGGCTTGGGAGGAAGTATGCGATGCTGAATCGCTAATAAGTGAATTACAGTGGGATGAAGATCGATTCAATCTGGTGAGGCTCGGCAGTATGGTCGAGTCTGGTTATTTGTCTGACGATTCAGATCAATCGAGTTCTTTTCTTGAAGCTGTTGACAACCTTGTTTATCGCTGTCGTATAGATGTATATGAGACTCTGGTGAAGGTATTTGGTGACCCGTCAACACTCTTTGTTAGCTTATGGCTCAGTTGCGATGAGGAGGTCGAAATCGGTCAATACTCAGATGAGCTTTTCGACAGCGTACTCAATCAAGACCTTACCTGCGACAAGATGTGTGCATTTGATTATGTGAATAATGGGATGTTTAGTTTAGATGCTTGAGCTATGGCAAGCCAAATTCTGGGAGATCGCGAAGGAGTCTGAAAGTGCGAGCGCTCTAAAGAAGGCTGCTACCGATGGGGTTCTTAGTGACTGGACGCAGATCCTAACCGGTGTTGTCGTCAAGACCTGTGAATCGATGGATTGGAAGGCATCAGCCAGAGGTCATAAGAGCAATCTGTTGCCGGTGCGTCGAAGTGAATATCTCGGCTTGGATGTCATGGCTTTCGCAGATGGAGACAAAAGGTGGCGTTTCCCGACGGCCGTCATTGAGCTGGAAAACAGCCAGGATATTGACAGTATAGCCTATTCCTTGTGGAAAGTACTATGTGTGCGCGCTGAATTGCGTGTCGTATTCTGCTATTGTAGTAGCCCTGAAGATCGCGCCTCCCTGGTTAATCGCCTTAGTCGGCAGGTTGTGAGGGCGCTGGAGTTGCCGGTTCGTGCAGAATTGAAGGGTGAGACCCTCGTCGTAGTGGGCAGCCGGGCTGAGTCGGCAACCTTTCCGTACGGCTTTTTCAAATGGTGGCGGTTGGATAGTAATACCGGACGATTCAGAATAATCTGACAGGAGTTATTCTTATGGCCCTTAAACCTTGGTACAAGCTTGTAATGCCACGCGAAGATTTGCGTGAGGGCAAACCGCTCGATGCCTCTGAGTTTGCGGTGCACTTGGATCGCGTTCGCGATAAGACTGCCCCACAGGTCTATAGAGAGCCGGCAGAGTTTCTGGAAAGGACGCACCTTACGAAGAACCTAGCTGGCCTTGCGGCTGAAGTCGTCCGCCGCCTATCGGGGGAAATCACTGAGACCTCAGCGGTATTCAATATGGCGACGCAGTTCGGCGGCGGAAAGACCCACGCCTTGACCCTGCTTTACCATTTGGCGCAACATGGAGCTGAAGCGCATAAGTGGCCCGGTGTGCGAAATATATTGGGCAAAGCAAAGGTCAGTGCAATACCCAAAGCGAATACCGCAGTCTTCGTTGGCACAGAATTTGACTCTGTTGTAGGAGTAGGTGGAACCAACGGCTCTCCACTTCGCAGGACACCATGGGGAGAGATAGCGTATCAGCTTGCTGGCAAAGAGGGCTTTGCTGCCGTGGCAGAACATGAGAAGCAAATGACGGCACCGTCAGGAGAAGTCATCCGAAGGTTTCTGCCAAAAGATAAGCCTTGCCTCATCCTAATGGATGAGCTGATGAACTATGTCAGCAGAAACAGAAAGAGTGGTCTGGCCGGACAGCTATACAGCTTCTTGCACAATCTCTCGGAAGAAGCCAGGGCTCAACGAAATGTGGTGCTAGCGGTGTCGATACCTGCCTCGGAGTATGAGATGCTGTCGGAAGACCAGGGTGACTTTGAAAGACTGAGAAAACTCCTGGATCGAGTAGGCAAGGCCGTAATTATGTCTGCCGAAGCAGAAACCTCGGAGATAATCAGACGCCGTCTGTTTGAGTGGTACGGCTTACCGGATGAGGCCAACAAGATAATTACCGAGTACGCGGATTGGGTTATTGCGCACCGACAACAACTGCCGAATTGGTTTCCCATCGACAATGCTCGGGAGGAGTTCGCAGCGACTTATCCTTTTCACCCTATGGCTATATCTGTCTTTCAGCGCAAATGGGATGCTTTACCTCGGTTCCAAAGGACCAGAGGTATCCTGAGACTCTTGGCCTTATGGGTGTCTCAGGCTTATATAGGGGGCTATAAAGGTGCGCACCGGGATTCCCTTATCGGTGTCGGCACAGCACCGCTTGATGACACCATGTTCAGGGCTGCTATTTTCGAGCAATTGGGTGAGGAGAGATTGGAAGCCGCTGTCACGACCGATATTGCCGGGCGCAAAGATTCCAATGCCCTCAGACTGGATAAGGAGGCTGTCGATACGATTAAGAAGACGAGACTGCATCGCAAGGTGGCAACGGCGGTATTCTTCGAATCTAATGGTGGTATGCTGCGGGCGGAAGCGACCCTGCCCGAAGTACGACTTGCGGTAGCCGAGCCCGAGTTAGACATCGGCAATGTTGAGACGGTGTTAGAGGCGTTGGCCGAATCATGTTTCTACCTTTCAGTTGAGCGCAATCGCTATCGGTTCAGTCAAAGAGAGAATCTCAACAAGCGGTTTG
>SMTZ1_10002104_pt1 | contig 20335 bp, 15 predicted proteins | sample DeeMarSWOR136_30_FD_25667 | JGI IMG/M metagenome (IMG submission 25667) | reverse complement strand
AATGACTGATTGGTCTGAACATTAGGATAAATCGTGGCTTTACGTACAGGGAACTCCGGAATTATCTCCTCTTTGATTTTAATATCATACTTAGCCTCCAATACTGTTTTTAGATAAACGCCAAAGAAAATGTCAGCTCGTCTCTCCAGTGCATATTTGGGGAGATTCCTCCATTTATCCATCCTTTCCTCTTTCTTTAAATCATGGTGTGTTTCTATTCTCCAGCATGCAGGTGCCAACGAAAAGTCGAGCTGCTGTTGTACCAAAACCAAGTGATGACTTGATTATTGAGGAATATAAAATTCCTGAGCTGCAACCTGGTGCAGCATTAATGAAGGTAGCTAACGCTGGTGTCTGTGGAACTGATGTTCATCTATGGCATGGGAAGCTTGCAGGAGTTCCATACCCTTTGATTCTTGGTCATGAAGTGGTTGGTATAATTGAATCTATTGGACCAAAACCAATCAAGGATCTTGATGGCAATGAAATCAAGGAGGGGGATCGTGTTGGCTTTCATGATGTCACACAGACGTGTTTCTCTTGCTATTTCTGCCTGATTGCAGATGCTCCTACAAAATGTCCGAACCGTAAGGTCTATGGAATCACTATGGACTCGACCAAGTTTCCTCGTCTGATAGGAGGTTATAGTGAATACCTTTACCTGTCTCCAGGCACTCATATCATTAGACTGCCTGATCATGTGAGCTTTAATGGGGCTAGCGCTGTCGGATGCGCCATGCCCACTGCTGTTCATACAGTTCTTAGGAGTCCCATGACATGGGGTCTAAATGTGGCTATTCAAGGAGCTGGACCAGTTGGTCTCATGATTGCAGTCCTTACTAGTGTCAGTGGCGCCTCAACTGTGACTGTATTGGACAAGGCAAAGAACCGTCTTGATATTGCAAAAAAGTTTGGGGTAACAGACATTATCAACATAGAAGAAACAACGCTTCAGGAGCGAAAAGACAAACTCAGAGAGATCTCTGGTAGTCATGGTCCAGACATTGTGTATGAAGCAACTGGTAATCCTCATGCTATCCCTGAAGGTATAGAGCTAGTCAGAGAAGGTGGAAGTTACACAATCTGTGGTCAATACACAGACCACGGAACCACAGAAATCAATACGCACTTGATGAACAAGAAACATCTAGACATAAAGACAGTATGGGGGTCCAAGACCCTCCACGTATACAGGGGAATAACGACTGTAGCTGATAACTATGACAGGTTTCCATTCGAAGAACTAGTCACACACAAATTCTCTCTTGATGATGCTCAGAAAGCATTAGAAACACAAGAGAAACAGATGTCCCTGAAGGCTGTCATACAACCCCATGGTGATTGAGATGTCTTTTACGATAGAGAAATCCAAAGCAGAGCAGGCATGCAAGATACTCAAAGAACAGGATATAGATGCTTGGTTTGTATGGGTACGAGAAACCTCTCAAATGGCGGACCCAGTTCTTGAACTCATACTAGGTGGAGATCTGACTTGGCAATCTGCACTCATATTTACTGAGGATGAGAAGATAGCTATTGTTGGTAACTTTGACAAAGATGGCGTAGAGAGTAAGGGGATATACGATACAATAATTCCCTATACTGCAAGCATCAGAGAAGAACTTGTGAAGCAACTAACAAGAAAAGACCCCAAGAAGATTGCAATCAATTATAGCATGAATGATGTTGCTGCAGATGGGCTCAGTGTTGGGATGCACATGCTGCTTCAGGACTACCTCAAGAACACACCCTATCTCAACCGACTCATGTCCGCAGAAAACCACATACAAAAACTCCGCGGTAGAAAGACTGCTGAGGAGGTTTCAAGAATACGGAAGGCTGTCAAAATCACTGAGGACATCTTTGAACGAGCAACGAAATTCGTTAAGGTAGGACAAACTGAGATTGAAATCTACGACTTCTTCCATAGATGTATGAATGACCTTAAAGTCATTAGTGCTTGGGATGTAGATCACTGTCCGGCAGTTGATGCGGGTCCATACAAGCAATTCGGACATACAGGTCCAACAGACAACAAGACCAAGAATGGTCACCTTCTCCATTTCGATTTTGGTGTAAAGTACAAAGGATACTGTTCAGACATTCAACGAATGTTCTTCTTTGGTGACACGAAGGATATTCCTTCCGAGGTGCAGGATGCATTTGAAACAGTGAGAGATGGCATTCAAGCTGCAGCAAAATGGATTAGGCCAGGGGCTGTGGGTTATGAGGTCGACAATATTGCTCGTGATTTCGTGAAAGCTGCAGGATACGAAGAATATCAACATGCGTTGGGTCACCAACTTGGACGCCTCGCCCATGATGGTGGCACTCTACTCGGTCCAAAGTGGGAGCGTTATGGAGAGAGTCCCATGGGTGTTGTAGAAGTGGGAAATGTTTTCACACTGGAGTTTTATGTAACGACTGAACACTATGGACAGGTTAGCCTCGAGGAGGACATTCTAATTACACGGCAGGGATGTGAGTTCCTATCAAAACCCCAAGAAGAACTGATCTGTATTAATTAGCATTTAATCCCACATATATGGATCTTCATCTACATCGATATCCGCATAGCCAACATCTTTTAGTAGTTCCTCAATTGACTCAGCGCCCGTTACCCAAGATAGTGCCCATTTTCCATCATCCTGGAGATATAACTCAACATCCGGTAGGTCTCCAAGTAGATTATGATCCATCTCGATTGCATCTTGGTATGCACCTGCTAGTGTAAGTACAAAGCAAGAACCTGGAATTTTCTCTAGACTGCCTACAGGTATACCTTCACCCATTCTCCCTTCTAGGGATGTCAAGAGTCTATTATCTTTTGCAAACCATATCGAGTCTGTCCTAGGTCTATAGAACTGTGCTATCTCACCATCAGAGTCGCATGTAATATCCACCAGACGTACTGTGGTCTGAGGTTTCAAATTGAGTTCCTGAATTGGAATGACTGGAAAGTGCTGTTTCACTAAGACATGGTCAGCAATACTATTGAAGACACTAAAGTTTCCAATTACAATATGTTCAGGACGCCAAAAGCTTCTGACCAATCCATCTATATCATAGGATTTCAGACTTAATTCTACAAGTCTTGCTCTTACAGCATCCTCGAGAATCCTTGTCACCATTTCTTGTTCAAGGATGAATTTCATCCCTGCCAGATTCAAACCACCGTACTTCTCTTGAAAATTGTTCCAAATCTCCCTTATCTCCTTAAGAGTTGAGGCTTTCCTGATTCTGTCAAGTGTCTTCCTCTCATCATCCTTAATGATCTCAGATATGGCATTCTCATCACGAGGTGGAAATATTGACCGTACCTCTAGAGCCTCAACAACTACCATTGTTGAGAGTGCGGTTATGCCTCGACCTGACTCAATCATTATGTTTGGTGGGGGATGCTTGCCAGATATTTCAGATAAATGCGCCTTCACACCTGAAACTAGCAATTGTGCATAGCGAAGCATGAAATCTGACGTTTCAGAACTTGTGTAGTCAATTGCCAGCCCACCTCCAAAGTCTATGTTCACGAGATTTGATAATCCCATATCTCTTAGTTCTGTATATAGCTTTGTTAGGAGTCTGCCGAATCTCTCAAAGGACTCAATCTCAGTTATCTGTGAGCCTGCATGTGCAAGAATTGTTTTAACTGAGTTTGCAAAGCCTCTCTGTTTTAGAAGTTCAACAACATCATAGAGGTCATGAATGCTAAGGCCAAATTTTGAGTCTCTTCCGGTGGAATGGGACCAGTGTCCTTCTACACTGAGATAGGGTTTAATTCGCAATACAAGATGAGTCTGCTCAGGTTTGAATCTCTTCATAATTAAACGAGATTCATGAACAGATTCAACTGAAATTGCAATGTTATAACCCTCCTTCATACATTCCTTAATCAACTTCAAATATTTTGGATCCTTTGCTCCATTACAAACTATTGGCCTATGTTTTTCACGCTCGATTACATTTTTGATCAGTAGAAGCTCTGCTTTTGTACCAGCCTCTAACCCATAATCGGAATCGGAGCGAAGGACAGCGGTGACACAATCTTTTCGCTGATTTACCTTCACTGGATAAATTCCTATGAACTTTCCACCATAATCAAGCTCTTCCATTACTCTTTGGAATGCAGCTTTCAATTTCTTTACCTGATATGTCACAAGTTGAGGTACCCTCAAAGTAAAAGATGATGCATATCCTGGAGAGTCGCCATTTATGTTCTTGATTCTTTCAATAATATCCTTGAAAGTGATAGATTTGCCACGAAGACGCAGAAACAGATCCCCCTCCTCTGATATATCCAGAAAGTGGAGATCATTCCGATTCACGCCATAGACTTGTCTTGATTTATCTAATGACCAAGTTTCTTCTGCCAATGTCTTCACCTATGCTCTGATTTCTTGATGGGCACAACTATTCTTCGTCTTCGCGAATTGAGTCAAGCATTCCTTGGAATGCCCGAGCAAGCTCACCAATTTCATCGTCTTGAGCTATGTATGCTGCATCTACTTGAAGGTCTCCAGTGTCGAGAGGTTTATCCATTATCCTTGCTGCAGCATTTCTCTCTGCAAGGTTCATGAGGTATTGCAATGGTTTCGTAATAGTATTCGAAATGGCAACTGCTACAATTCCTGCGATGAGTATTCCCGCCGCTGTGACTAAGATGATATATTGAGCTGCGGAAGCGTTCTGTGCAGCGATTCGTTCTTCAAGCAGAGGGATACTCTCTAAGACCTCAGCCAGAGGGACAGAGATTACACATATGTAGTCTCCTTTACCAACCTGCGTAAAGACAAGAATGTGCTCAGCTCCTGCTTTGGTATACCGAAGAGTGCCTGAGGCTCCTGGGACAACATTGGTTATCTGATCGATATTCGCCTGTGTCAAGGCGGGTGAGCCACCTGGGTTGATTTCCACAGTAGTAAGCGGTGGTAGTCCCTCCAGATAGTCCTCATCAGCAACCTCTGGGTGAGCAACTACTCCTCCGTATGAATCCACCAGAAATGCATACCCGCTCTCCAGAATCTCAACGTTGATGATTTTCTCCCTGATGTCCTCTATCGTGATGTCTCCGGAAATCACAGCAAACGGGATACTATTCCTATACACCACTTTTCCGATGGAAATCAGAAGAACATTGTCAAACTCATCATAGTAAGGCTCGACGAACACCATGTCACCATTGCCCGCCCATATTGTCTGGTACCAATACTCGCCTCTTGGGTCGTAGGGATCCGCCAGTCTGGCTACATCTGATAATGGACCCAATATACTCCCGGGATAGTTAATGAACAATCCATCATCTGCAAATGCAATATAGAGCCACCTGAAAGCTAATCGATCGTGAATAGCTTTGAAGATGTAGTCCATATTTGATACACGTCCAAGCTTGTCAGCATTTGCTGGAAGATCTGCATAGCTAGAATTGTAGTTTGTAGAATCTGTTCCAGCGATATACCAGCTACTATAATCCCAAGAAACATTGAGCCCATAATTGGGGTCATAATGATTGTCTGCTGGAGCAGGAGAAACTGTGTCATCCTCGAACAAGAGGTCATAATACACTTCTCGATATTCATATGTCGAAGTAGCATCAAATAGTGCCTCAAGCTCTTCTGCAGCAGCTGCAATCATGCCTTCTGCACTAGTTAGTTTCTGATTTATTACAAGAGCTGTTTTCTGTGCGGTTTCATCCATGTTGATTTGGATCTGACTCTCCAGTGCTGTGGAACTCTGGTTCCTCGTCGAGTTACCTATCAAATCTACAAAGGTCAGTGAAACCACTCCAGTGGCTGCTAGGGAAACAAGAGAGATTACTAGGAAGGTAAGAATAACATTTGTACGAAAACTTCCTTTCTTTTTTGTTTGTGTTGCTGATTGTACCAACTTCATTTCACCTCCATCAGTAATCCGTAGTAGTCCCTCCAACTTCCATCTGTGCCATCAAGACTCCCACTTTTTCAAATGCTCTCTCGATATCTAATCGCACGTTCATGCTGTCCACTACAGAGAAATATTGTCCCTGTGGAACTCTCTCACATATTGATTCCAGTAATTCCTCAGTCGTAATATTTTGCCCAGTTTTCTTTGAAATTATTCTTCTATCAGTATCAGCCCGGTCTCTCAGTTCTTGTCCTACTCCAATGATTATTAGATTTACATCTAAATGATGGTCTCGAATGAAACCCTCGATGGTGAGTGGTTTCTTTCTCTTCGTTCGATCGCTTTCTGTTAGGATGCCCTCAAGAACGTCTAAGGCATAAATCTTGGAGCTATTATCTTGTCCATCCGTGAGCGCTATTACCCATCTATGTTCACTTGACTCTATTTTCTCAAGTTCCTCCAATGCCCTTCCAAGAGCATCATAGAATGCTGTAGCATAGTTTGGATACTTTAACGATTTCAGAGTTCTAACAATTTGGTTCTCGTCATCATCGCGTTCTCCCTTCAAGGTTAGAGGAAGAAGTTCTCGATAGGATGAGTTAAAGACAATAACAGATACAGCATCTTGCGGGTTGACTTGACTGTGGAGAATCTCTAAAGCTCCATTAACTGCTGCTCTTATTCTGTTCTGAGCCTGCATACTTCCTGAGTAATCAATAACGAATGTAACGCTCTTCTTGAACATAATAGAACGCCTGAGATTCTCGGCTTTCCTTCGAACATCATGACTAGGTTTATTCTGTTGATCAAGTACATCTGCTAATCGTTGCATCGCAAATACGACAAGCCAAAGCTCATCTGTCTGATTACCAAATGAGATTGCCTCGTTGTATGAATCCTCAGCTTTCTTCCATTTTCCTTGGACTTGGTAAAGTTCCCCTTCATGGTAGTTGATATATGCCATACTCCTAAGATAGTCTATAGATTGAGCAATTTCCTTAGCTTCATCGAAACGCGATTGAGCTTGACTATATCGACCATCTCGCATCATGACGAGTCCCATAGCGTCAAAGCGTTTTGCTAATCCATATTGATTCTTCAGAGTCCGATCAATTGCTTCTGCATCTTCCAAGAGAGCCATCGATTTTTCTGAATGCCCTCGATCCATCTCAACCAAAGCCATGTTATGATAGAGCGATGCAATTCTAACAAGTGCATCTTTCTCATCAGCTCCTTCTTCCTTTGCTTTTTCAAGTAGGTTCTTTGCTATGACCATAGATTGTTCATAATAGTCCATTGCATTTCCTGTATCGCCACGTTGTCTGAAGACATTACCAATGTTTAGAAGCATGGTTTGTCTCCCAACATCAATCTGAAGTCTTCGACTTATTTCCAAAAGGTTCTGATAGTTAGCCAATGCCCTGTTGAGATCTCCCCGAATAAAGGCTTGATTTCCGAACCTTGCAGCTTCTTGGAAACTAAGGAGTGCATCAACTGTTGTTCCAACCTCCTCATACATTGCACCAGCTGTAGTTATTCCTCGAGTGAAATCTTGTCCAGCCATCTTGTTCACAAGACGAGTCATTTCAGTGATTGGTTCAATGACTGAGTGAGCTCGACGATATGAGACAGCTGTGACAACACCTGCTACGATGGCTAAGACAGCTCCCAAAGCTATGGTGAGAATGACTGTCTGCGTTCCCACAAGGTTGAGCATTGCAATAGCTGGACCAATCACATCTGAATTAGGAACTACAATTGCCAAGACATAGTCTGTGTTGGTGACATTGACGAATGCCATATGCCACCTTTGTCCATCTTTCTGAAACTCTTCTAGCCCGGATGCATCTACCAACACTGAGGAGCTGAGCAGATTTCCAAATGCAATTGCTTCACTACTAGTTGAAGAACCAAATTCAATATTCTCTATGGGGAGCGGGTCATCAAATACGCCAAGATCAGGATGAGCGACAACAACACCGTTTCTATCAAGAAGATACGCATATCCATTATCTAGGACTTCAAGATTCAGGACCTTTTCATTAATCGTAGCCATTGTAACATCTGCAGATACTACTCCAATCAATGTTTCATCGTCAAACCTAACCGGTCTTCCCATTGATATTACAAGTCCGACTGAAGGATCAATGTATGGCTCAGTGAAAACAATGCTGTCATCCCCCGGATCTTGCGCAACTACATTTGTATACCAATCTTCTGCGTTGGGATCATAATCATCTTCGGGTGGTAGTAGATTACCTTCATCATCCTGTTGGAAATAAGAGAGATTGTCAAACGGGTAATTTCTGAATAGATGTTGGTCTGAGATTCCCAGATCAAACCCCATGTATAACCATCTGTAATCTTCATTCATTTCATGAAGGGCTCTGAAGATATTGACCATGTTGGATGTAACATCAAGAGCATACTGTGTTCCAGGAGACAAATCATGTGGGTCGTTATTATTCCAAGCAAACCGAGGCATATAGTAACAATCAGTTTCAAACGTGATGAACTCCGAAAAATATGCTTCGACAATATCTTGATCCGTTTCAAAGGTCAAATCTCCCCAGTTAGGCTCCTCCGCCTGATCCCAGTAATAGCTATATCGTGGTGTAGCATTTATCCGTTCATTGAACAGGTCTTCACAATAAGCCTCCATCATGTAGACACCATCTACATAGTTTTTCCATCTCTCTTCGATGAAGAGACCTGTATCATTAGCGAGCCTCATCAGATTAGCAAGCTCTTCAGCTTCAAGTTCTGCTGCAGCATCAGCAGCATTCGCATTTGATACATTATTTATCGCGAGAATCGATAATGAAGAAATTACCAAAATTGGGATCAACGCGACAGTGACAAATGTGACTACTATTCGTTTTGAGATATTCATGGATCCTTTACCTCGTTTTTGAATGATTTACTGTTCATGAACACAATCTCCAATCCTCTCTAATTACTCCAAGTAGATAGCTCATCTACTAGCTTCTTCTCGAAATCATTAATGTCCTGATTCTTTTGGAGTATGAAATCATCCCCTGACAATGAGCCCTGAATTGTGCCCTCACCGAGGAGAATTATAAGTGTCCTTCTTAGAATTCTTCGATTGACTCCTGTTTCTTTTTCAAGACTTCGTACGCTTAGAGTATCGGTACCACGAAGTAGTTCTCTAAGAGTGCCTTTCACCCTTTGGATGTTTTCTCTTGAAGGTGATGGAATCTTCTTCTTATCCTCTGTTCTTACGAATGTGTTTCCATCAATGTGCCCATCTATTACATCACTCTGAATCATTGCTTGAAGACTACGACGTAAGTTATATGCAGCTGGCCTGGGCAGTGTTCTTCGCAGAATTCGATCTAACTCCTTGAGCTTAATCCTGTTGTGTTTTGATGTTATCGAGTCAATGCTTTCCTGAATGTATTCCTCGATTACATATTCCTCAATCATCTCCAATTGAGCTCCACAGGATGAGCAGGTTGACGCTTCGGGGGAGGTTGGAGCTCCACAGTTACCACACTTAATAGCTCTTCTATAGAGCACAGTCTTTGTGGAACCAATCTGTTGAAGTATTACTTTCTCAGTTCTTGTTACCTTTCCTGATTCTTGAACTTCCCAGAAACTCAACTTTCGGTTTTTAGTACTAACAACAAGAAAGGCGACATCTGCTATATCATCTGGAATTCCAGTAGCCATGGCTCTAGGAGTGTCATCAACATCTAGTCGAGCAATCTCATTTCCATCGATGTCCCAAATTCGTAGTGTCAGTGACTGGTCACCAGTGATGAATAGAATCCTATCACTGAATGAAAGGACAGCAAAGACGGAAAGACGAGAACCTAGTTGCAGCTCCTTTAATTGATATCCTGCTGCTGTGAGTACTGTAATCAGACCACTCATCTCTGCTACTACTACTTCTAATTCTGTGTCCTTTGTGATATCCTCCAACCAAACATCAGCTACGGGGTCTCTCATCGTTTTTGTGAAAATTGTGTCTTTGTCATCATTATAGAGAATCACCCGATTGTTCTGTAGTGCTACAACAACCTCAGCTGCATCATCCCCATCTATATCTCTAGCATCACAAGCTACAATGTTGCTCTCAAGTCTGATGTTCCAAACCGGACTTCCTCGATGGTCAACAACTAGAATCTTTTTTCCGACTCCCCCTACCAGAGAGTCCTTGCCCTCTCCCTCAATATCAGCAACAGCAATACATCTAACCTTACTGCTCCATTTTCTTGCACTTCGAAGCATTCCCTTTGCATCGAAGACTCTAAGACGATCTCCATAATCGAGAGAAAAGATCTGAGTGCTGGCATCCTTTCTCTGACGAACATAGACAGAGTAAACATTCGCAGAAGTAGGTACACTTGCAACCGAGCGAATCTTCAATTTCTATCCTGCACCTTGTGGATACTTGTTGCATAGCCATATAAGTGTGCATAGATTTCGAGCAAAATGATGAGGTCCCCAGATATTTGCAAGGTTGGCTTTCTCTGGAATCCTAGTCTAGAAACCTTTGATTTTGGAACAAAGCACCCAATCAAGGTGGGGAGGTTCCAGATGGTCCATGATTTTTTAGATCAAAACGGTTTTCTCAGTCAACCAAATGTCGAAATTCTGACACCAGAACCATTGTCCAAAGAACTTCTAGAAACCATCCATGCAAAGGAGTATCTGAAAGCTGTACGAAAAATATCTGAAACTGGTCGGGGTGAGATTGCTATAGACACACCTGGATTTCTTGGTATCTTCGAGAATGCAAGCATAACTTCAGGTGCAACAGTCACAGGAGCTCGCGCAGTTGCTTCTGGCAAAGTAGACCATTTCCTGTCACCAACAGGAGGTTTCCATCATGCCAAATTCGAATGGGGTGGTGGTTTCTGTATATTCAATGATGTAGCGGCAGCAGCGTATGAGTTAAAAAATCTAGGATATCAAAGAATTTTGATTGCTGACTTTGATGTTCATCATGGGAATGGGACCCAGACCTATTTCTACAACGATCCTCACGTGATGCAAATATCCTTCCATGAGGATCCGGAATGGATGTACCCTCATGATGGTTTTATCGAAGATATTGGCGAGGGCCATGGTCGTGGATATAATATCAACATGCATTTTCCAATGGACTCTTGTGATGGAGTTTATAGACATGCTTTTGATGAGATTGTGCCGCCCTTGGTTGAGTTCTTCAAACCAGAGTTCATAATCTTCTTGCCTGGTTTTGATGCTCATTATAAGGACCGTCTCGCACATCTTAACCTGACCACAGATTTGATTCGATACATTACAACCTATTTTCATAGAATGGCTCATAAGTTCGGTCAAGGACAGCTTGGAGTCTTAGCTGGGGGTGGCTATACCAATGAATCATTCAAGTGGGGTATTGGAGTTGTTATGTCTGTACTCTCTGGTTACAAGTATGAACCGCCAAAACAGAAACCTCCATTCGAAGATGACAAGGAAACATGGGATATAGTTCAAATGAACATACAGAAAGTTAAGCGCCTGGTTTTTTCCGAGCTTGGAATTTGGAATATTCATAATCCATGAAGCACTTACTATTCTCCCAACAGAATCCTATGGGAACGATGTTGATTTCAGGAATATTGACTGGAAGTCATCGTGGGACGCCAGCTCAATATACTTGATTTTAGAAACTAAATCACTAGCAATCTTCCTCGCTTGAGAGGATAATAGAAGAGCTTTGGCTCCTTCACCAGCGGCGTTACCAACCTGACCAATTAGCTCTTTATCAACTGGAGGCAACAATCCAATTCCAAGAGCACTCTCGGGTCTGATATAACTCCCAAATGCACCAGCAAGCATTACTGAATCTATTTCTTTGACCCTGATATCAGCCTCCTGCAGAAGTAGGCTTACTCCAGAATTAATTGCAGCTTTCGCTAGCTGAACTTGTCTCACATCTTTCTGGTTGAATGATATTTTGAGTGATTTAGATGGTACCTCCACAAGTAAGTAACTTAGTCCAAAATCTCCATCTTCAGATATCCTTGACGAAATTTTCTGCAGTCTGCCCGATTTATCTATGATGCCCATTCTCCTCATTTCTGAAACAGTATCCACGATTGCTGAACCGCAGATACCCCGAGGTGTGACATCTCCAATCACTGTTATCTCTGGAGGTTTTTCTAGATCTTCAATTGCGACATGCTCGATAGCGCCATCCTGCCCCCTCATTCCATATCGAATTGTTGCTCCTTCAAATGCTGGTCCTGCTGCTGCTGAACAACAAGATAAATCACCCCGATTCGATAGGACAATCTCTCCGTTTGTTCCAATATCAATTCCTACAATGATTTGTTCCGTCAAATCTAACCTTTGAGAAAGAATGAAACCTACAGTATCTCCCCCTACAAATCCCGCAATATTGGGCGGGAGATAAATCTCTATATTGTGTTTAGAATTAAGACCCAATTCAGAACTTGAGGTGACAATCGATTCTCGAATTGTTGGCTCATAGGGTGAAACACCTAGCGATTTGACATCAGCACCTAGTAACAGGTGGTGCATTGCTGTGTTTCCAACAATACTAATCCTGCTTATTCTTTCCAAGATAATTTTAGAAACATCTACAAGAGACTCAATCAATGAATCAATCTCTTCTACTACCTTGTTCTTTAAATCAGAACTGCCATGCTCCTCTCGCACTGCATGTGTTATCCTAGAAATAACATCCTCACCAAAGATAACCTGTGGATTCAGTGAAGCTAATTGACTTACTTGTATACCCGAGTCTAATGCAAGGAGATATGCCACAATCGTTGTTGTTCCCAAATCGATAGCAATTCCAAATTGCCCCTCGTATCCTGAATCAGGTTCCCATGATTCTAGTCGAGAGAGGCCATCAATGAGTATCTTGGCCTTTCTTCGGGGCTCTGGTATGACTGCTCGTGTATCAAACTTTACACGGTGTTGACATGCTAAACGAAATCCTTGTGCCAAGTGGTTTGAGGATAGATATTTCTCATCTATAGATGTAGGTTCAGGAGCAGGTCGAAGAACAATAGAGCACTTACCGCATGTGCCTCCACCTCCACAATCGGAAGGCAGATGAAGTCCAACCGACCTAACAGCTTCAAGAAATGAACTTTCTTGACTAACAGATATGCGTAGACCTGATGGTTCAAAGATTACTATGCGTTTCTTCAATCTACTCAATCCTGTATATCCTTGAGTGTGTAATTTGATGTTCTTTACTCTTCTCCTATAGAAGAATGTATTAGATGATTTGTAGACATTGCTCAGACCCTTGGAGAATTCCTAATGTATGTAAAGACAGACCTATGCGACTCATCAAAATGCACTATCGAATGTCTTGGTGCATGCCAACAGATTCATGGCGACGATTCACCATTAAGCATTCAAGAGAATAGGTATCCAATAATCAATCTTGAAAAATGCACTAGATGTCTTGCATGTGTTCGAGATTGTCCATTAGGAGCGATAGTCATAAATCAGATGCCGCATAAGAGCGCACAACTTTCGGAAATCGGCGTCAACAAAACAACAGAGTATTGTCCCTATGATGTTTCTGACACACTCCATCAAATGTCGGAAGCAAAGACAATCTTTGCTAGAGTACAATATGATCCTAGCTTTCAATTCTATCATAAGACAGAGTTCTCTGGTGCTGAATTGATGATTTCAAAGGATCTTCCTGGTTATGGTCGTTTTGAACACGAACTTTGTGTGGCTGCTTGGAAACTATATGATTCAAGACAATCAATACAAAGACCAGGGATAGGGCTTGATCCTAATGCGACCGAGATTGGTGTGAAAAGAACATCTGATTCTAATACATTGACTCAGATGGTAAAGAGAGCTGCGAGATTCTTTGGGGCCGAGCTTGTTGGGATTGCTCCTCTAAATCGAAAATGGCTCTACTCTGAGAATCGACGAGGAGAATCTTATGATATTCCTGAAACGATGCAATATGTTATCGTTATGGCAATAGAAATGGACTATGATGCCATAGCAACATCACCATCCTTTACAAGCTCTGCTGCTACAGCTCTTGGATATTCAATCATGGCATTCGTTGAAGTCGAACTCGCTGCTTTCATACAAAGACTTGGTTACAACGCTATGAGCTGTGGTAACAATGTTTCCTTAAGTGTTCCTCAAGCTATTGATGCGGGTCTTGGTCAGTACGGTAGGCATGGAATTCTTATCACCAAACAATACGGTCCACGAGTTCGGATTGCAAAAGTACTAACGGATATGCCACTTTTACGAGATTATCCAGATGAGAATTTCTGTAAGGCAGTGGTACGATTCTGTGAAACATGCAAGAAATGTGCCACAACATGTCCCTCGCAATCGATACCCTATGGTAAAGAACAGACTTGGAGTGGAAATTCCCCTTCGAATAATCCTGGCATCAAAAAATGGTATATCAATGTGGAACGTTGTTATGGATTCTGGGTTGATAATGGTTCAGAGTGCTCTAATTGTATTAGATCATGTCCTTACAATAAGAAGGATGGTCTTTTTCATAAAGCGATACTTTGGTTAGTACAATATGCTCCTTGGCTTAACCGGTTGATTGTTAGAATGGATGATATTGTAGGATATGGGCGGCAAAAATCTGGAGCCAAGTTCTGGAAGAAGTTTAATCAATGATGATGATGAGAAACTAGGAAAGAATAAAATGTGAGAAGGTTGTTTTGGTTAGTAACAGCTTTTGTAGTAATAGAATCTGATATTATCAGCGTATCAAATAATGAAGTATGGGGTCTGTTTAGCCATGCCACAGGGCGGAGGAAAGCGGTCTCGAAAAAGCAAGTCCGTTAAGTCACTTAAAGGAAAGCCGCTCTTTGATCCTTCGTCTGATAGTCTTTTTTTGAGAGCTGTTTTGGATAACGCTCATGAGGGCATTGCAATCATCGGGGATGATTATATTCTAGAGTATATCAACAAAACTGGTGCCAAGATTTTTGGTGGAGAAAAAGAAGACTTGATTGGAAATGATTTTCGTCAGTTCCTGAAGGATGATATTGCTAAGGTTGTAGCAGAGAGATATGAGAGGAGAAGAAAGGGGGAGCGTGTTCCTGATATTTATTCATTTCAGATTTTAAGAAAAGATGGTACTGAAATTACTCTTGAGGGGCGAGTAGAAATTGTACAGACAAGCGATGGAAAAACAAAAACATTAGCTCACGTAATTGATATCACGAAGATTCTCGAGAGTAGAGATGCACTTGAAGAAACAGAAACTAGGTATAAGCTGCTAGTTGAAACTATGAATGATGGACTTGCGATTGATAATGAATCAGGTAACTTAGTATATGCCAATGAAGCGTTTTGTCGCATGCTAGGCTACAATTCTGATGAAATAGTTGGCAAGAAATGGATTGACTTTACAAAGGATATGGGAATGAAGGAATTCAAGTCAAAGGTGGCTGAACGCAAGTCTGGTGTGTCATCTAGCTATGAATTGACTTGGATCAGCAAGACAGGAGAGGACATTCCTACTATTATTTCTGCTACTCCTTACATCGACCGTAAAGGCAACTTCATTGGTACTTTTGCTGTCATCACTGAAATCTCATCTCAGAAAGAGGCTGAGGCGACAGTCCAGTTCTATCTGGATTTGTTGAGTCATGATATCGCTAATCAGCTCCAAGTGATAATGACAAGTACTGGTCTTCTTGAGGAAGAAGTTCCTTCATCTTACATTGATGATGCAAGAACTGATATTTTGGATGCTGTTGAACGCTGCAATAGACTCATTACGAAAGTGAAACGTGCAGCACAAATTCGGTACATTCCGTTATCTCGCATCGATGCAATCCCTGTGTTGAAGGAAAAGATCAAAGTCCTAGAACGAGTTTATGGTGCAAAAGTGCATGTTCAAGGATTGAAAAAGTATCTCCTTGTTGAAGCTGATGTCCTACTGGGCGAGATGATTTGGAATCTCCTAGAGAACGCAGTACGTCATAACCCCAAAGAAGCTAAACAAGTTTGGGTTTCTTGCGAAACAAATGCGGATACATGTACTATAGTTATCGCTGATGATGGACCAGGTCTTAGTGATTTACGGAAGAAGAATCTCTTCACTGAACGAAAGCATGGCGGCGGGGTAGGAATCACTCTTGTAACCCAGATGATACGGAAATATGGTGGTTCGATTGAGGTTCAAGATAGGGTAATTGGTAAACCAGCTCTTGGTTCAAAGTTTATCGTCACGTTAAGGAAAGCTGAACCTAGGAACAAGAAATAGCAAATCCATTTACTATCGAGTTCGATTCTCAATACGTTCGTATAGCCCTTCAAAGAAATCTTTCTTCCTTACCTTCCCTTTGTTAATGGTAAAGAAATTGGTCTTTATGCGATAGAGCTTGTTTTTTATCTCACTGTATTTCCTTAGTTTCTTCTTTCCAACTGCATTATCAATGACTCTTGTGACTGCTTCTGGGAAATTGTCGATATATTGACATTGCTTTATTTGAATGTGAAACAGAGTGCTCTGAAGAATGTCGTCTCGAGATATGCACCTATTTTCTACGGTCATATGCACGGTCCCCACATATTTGGGAGGGGATATTTCTAATAAGAATTCTAATAATATGCATCCAAGTGTCTAGTAACCCTCTTCGCATCGGAAAGGGTTGAACATATTACATCGACAGACTTATTGTAAGTTGGATTTGAAATCAAAATGCGCGTCGCATCAATTATAGATATCAGTCTTGTTGACGTACCTGGTATCCCAGTTACTGTACTTTTCACTGCAGGATGTAACTTAGATTGCCCCTATTGTCAGAATGCTGAAATTATTCCTCTCACATCTGGTGAAAAGATTACGATTGATGATCTTGTGCTGAAACTTCGCGGAAACCTAACTGATGGATACTGTATCACTGGAGGTGAGCCAACAATCCAAAAAGACCTTCCAGATTTGTTGAGGAAACTACGATTTGAAGCAACCAAACATGTGAATCTCAATACACAGGGAACTGTCCCTGATGTGCTTCAGAAGTCAATTCCATACCTAGATTCTGTTTGGTTTGATATCAAAACAATCCCAGAACGTTATTGTGATGTGACAAGAGTTTCGAACAATCCTTGGCCTCGTGTAGAGCAGAGTATCAAGATGATTCTAGATTCGAATGTCGCATTCTGGCCAAGAACAACATATGTTGGTGGACTAATAAAACCAAATGAAATAATCAGAATCTCAGAACTTCTTTCAAACCTTGGATTTTCCGGGGAATACACAATTCAGAACTTTGTAAAATCCGCAGGAACTCGCGCGGCAGATGTGAAGAATTTCACCGAACCTAATTTGGATGAAGTCAAATCTCTCACAAGTCAAATACCAGACTCAATTAGTCTACGATTTGAATGGCGATAGGATAAAACCTCTCGCGAACACACAGACAACCTTTTAAACGCCCTAGGAATGACGTTGATTTGACCACACCAGATGCTAGGTCAGAAAATACTGGAGTGTTGTTCAAAACATGTTTCCCACACAGTCAATGGGCTATGACAGAGCAATTACAGTCTTCAGCCCTGAAGGTCGATTGTATCAAGTAGAATATGCTACTGAAGCAGTACGTCATGGACCGCTTGCAGTAGGAGTCAAGGCAACAAATGGTGTTGTACTTGTAGGAGAGAAACGGTCTCCTCATCCTATGGCCGATCTTGATTCACTTAGGAAAATTCTGCTTATCGATGACCATGTGGGAACAGCAATTGCGGGTTTGCATGCTGATGCACGAAAGCTGATTGATCAAGCACGTGTTCAAGCACAAATTAATCGACTTAGTTATGATGAACCAATCTCGATATCCTCTCTAGTTGTCAATATCTGTGACACAAAACAAATGCACACACAATATGGTGGTGTGCGGCCCTATGGAGTGTCTCTGCTTGTTGCTGGTATTGACGATCATGGTCCACAGTTATATACAACTGATCCTTCTGGATCTTTCTGGGGTTGGAAAGCTGCAGCAATTGGTAAGGAGGCTGATGTGGTGCGTGATTTCTTTAGTGAAAAATACAAGGACTCGATTAATCTCGATGGAGCACTTGACCTGGCGATTGAAGGCCTCTTAAAGGCAACTGATAAAGCAGATGTAGAGCCTAAAGAGAAAGCAAAGACTCTTGAGATTGGTAGGATTGATACCAAAGATAAAATCTTCACAATCCTAGACCAAGATGAAGTTGAAGCGATTTTGAAAGCAAGACTACCGGCTTGATTGATCAACTAATCTATCAACAATTAAAGAAGCTACATCGATTCCTGTTACTCGGGATAGAGCACTCCATGATGGGGCTGCATTTGCCTCGATGATACATGGACCTTCTGGAGACTCTATGATATCAATTCCAGTATAATCCAGTTTCAAAATTTCTGCAGTTCTGATGGCACACTCTTCATACTCCGGTGCTAACTTTGTCAGTTCAGCTTTCCCACCTCCATGGACATTTGTACGCCACTCGCCTTCAATACCATCTGGAATATACCGATACATTGCACCAATCATCGTTCCTCCAATTACAAAGGCGCGGATATCTCGATTCGGTTTCTCGATCACCTCCTGAACATAGAGTACTTGACCTAATTGATGAATGAACTTCATTGCTCGATATGTGAGTTCACGATGTTCAGCTCTAATAGCACCCATCCCTCGCGCACCTATCAGAGGTTTAACTATAACATCTCCCACTTTATCAACGAAATCGATTGCAGCTTCAAGGTTTTCTCCAATGTAAGTTCTTGGGACTCTGATTCCCTCTTTATGTAATGCCGTCAACGTTGCATACTTGTCCTTCGCTCTCCTAAAGGAATAAGCAGGGTTCATCACATAGATTCCCGCATCCTCAAGATGCTCTAACAAACTTATTCTGAATGTTATTTGGTCTCCAGTGCCAAAGCCTATTGTTCTAACCAACACTCCATCGATGTCTGAAATATCCTCATCTTCTAGGTGTGTGAATTTGCTTGGAATCCGTGCAGACACATCTGGTAGTCTAAATGGTTTTGCGACGTGTCCTTTTTTTTCCATGGCTTCTATGAGCGATTTGGTAGCCCAATTATTCACATTCTCGTGGTAGACCACTCCGAATTTGCGGCTAGACATGGACATCACCTTGAATAACTAACCCTTCAGATTTGAAACTCCGTTAAAAGGACTATCCACAAATCTATACTTCTACTTAGGCAAACCCATATACCTTCGGGGGATACCTTACTTGAGGGACAATTTGGAGAAACTCATTATGATCAATAAGCTGATGGAAATATCAGCGGAACATTTGAATGAACGTAAGAAAGATGCTTTATTTATAGCACGCATGGAACTAGCAGCACAAGGACAGTTTCCACGTTTTCTACTGATTTCTCCCATAACCAGAAGCGGTCAAGATCTGCAACTACTAAGCATGAATCAGGGCGATGCACTGCATGCAACAAGAGTTCCAGGATTTGCAATACTTCCACCTGATTTAACTCCCGCCCTTTTCACAGGTCCAGCTTCATTCTATAGCAGATTCCCCAGCAAAAAAGGAGTAATTGTAACATTTGATATCGATGAGTCTTTAGAAGTCATCAGAGAAACGCTAGAAAACATCAAACTTCACCCAGAATTGCAATCGATGCCAATTATTGCTTTTCAAGTGAATTATGATAATCTAAGAGTAAAGCTAATTGTTCATGGCAAAGGACGCGATTATGAATACGAGAATCGAATTTTACATTGGGTCCGAAAACCTGACCCATTAGATGATTCACTTCTTGTTGTTATCTGTTCAGACTCTAGAGTTCGTCCCCCATGTACAAAAAGAGGAGTCCCAATGGCTATTCAAACTTTAGCAGGCTACATATCTAAATACAGTCAACATGATGATGAAACCAAACAATTAAACCGATTCTTTGAGAAATGGTTGACGTCAAGTAAAGACACTAAACGGATTCTCATTGTGGCTCATGGCAATTTTGAAGGGAGTGGTCCATCATGCAGTGCAGGTACAGAATCTCTCAATCCAAGAGCGACATCTAGCAAATCTCTTCGGCTCATGATAGAGGAACTTGAAAGGTCGGCAATAGAATTTGAATCAATACCCGCCTCGAGCCCTGAAGATCGTGTTAAGTCATTATCAAAAGCAACAAGAGCAAATCTACTCACATACCCAGCTATTGTGGATTCACACGACATATCACAGCTTGAAATAGATGAAGTATTAATGGATACCGTTACAAATGCTTTGTACTTGTATGATTAAATATTACAACTGCCCAAATAGGATACAATCAGGTCCTCATATTGGTCAAAATCTAAAATGAATGAGTTCAGTTTGAAGATAGGAACAACTGGCACCCCCTCGTGAAGTTCTACGTCTTCAACAAGCCAAGTGACAAGCACAGGAACCAATCTGTAGTTTCCTGATGTCAGTCTGGTTATTTTTTTGGATAAAGCAT
>SMTZ1_10002061_pt1 | contig 20346 bp, 22 predicted proteins | sample DeeMarSWOR136_30_FD_25667 | JGI IMG/M metagenome (IMG submission 25667) | reverse complement strand
GCCAGATAGTGGTTACTGAGCTTCCCTACCAGACGAACAAGGCGGCCCTTATCGAGCGGATAGCGGAGCTGGTTAAGGACAAGAAACTCAAGGGAATTAGTGACATTCGTGATGAGTCAGACCGTCAGGGTATGCGTATTGTTATTGAACTGAGGAAGGATACCCAGCCCCGGCCGGTGCTTAATAACCTCTATAAGTTTACCGCCATGCAGTCGGCTTTCTTCATCAACATGCTGGCCTTGGTTGATGGGCAGCCCCGGGTAATCAGCCTTAAAGAGGCGCTTCAGTACTATATTGACTTCCGTAGTGAGGTTATCACCCGGCGCTCTCGTTTTGAGCTTAAGGAGGCTAAAGCCAGAGCCCATATTCTGGAAGGGCTTAAGATTGCCCTCGACCAGATTGATAAGGTAATTAGCACCATCCGAAAATCGGAGACGGCTGAGGTAGCCCGTCAGAACCTGATGACTAATTTCAGCTTATCTCAGGTGCAGGCGCAGGCGATTCTTGATATGCCGCTGCGTCGTCTGGCTAATCTGGAGCGGCAGAAGATACTCGATGAGTATGCTGAGGTGATACAGAGAATTGCCTATCTGGAGGAGCTTTTGGCTAATCCCAGGCGGATACTTGTCTTGGTGCAGGAAGAGGTGGGCGAACTGAAGTCCAAATATGCTGACCCACGGTGCACAGAGATACAGGAGCAGGGGGTAATCGAGTTCAGTGAGGAGGATCTGATTCCTCACCAGAGAATGGTGGTGACCTTAAGCAAGCGGGGCTTTGTCAAGAGGGTAACCTCTCAGGCTTATCGGGTGCAGCACCGTGGTGGTAAGGGTATCATTGGCATGGTAACCCGGGAGCAGGATGCCGTCAGGCTCTTGGTGGTGGCTGACACCCATGACTGGCTCTACTTCTTCACCAACCGAGGTAAGGTCTTTTGCCTCAAGTGCCATGAAATTCCAGCCGACAGTTCTCGTACCGGTAAAGGGACGGCGGTGATTAATCTTTTCCCGGTGGCTGAGGGAGAGCGGGTGACCGCTATGGTGGCGGTCAGCGATTTCAAGCGGGGCGATTACCTTATCATGGCGACCTGTGGTGGGGAGGTGAAAAAGACGGCGGTGCAGAGCTTCATTCAGGTGCGCTCCAGCGGGCTTATCGCCATGGATTTGGAAGAAGGTGATGAGCTGTGTGCTGCCCATCTGGCTAGTGACCAAGACGAACTCGTTCTGGTGACGAGGAAAGGGCAGTCCATCAAGTTTGCGGTTTCCGAGCTGAGGGCAAGCTTGAGAACCAGCGGTGGCGTGCGTGGTATCCGTCTAGCCTCTGATGACCGGGTGGTTAGCATGGGGATTGTCTATCCGGATACCTTCTTGCTGGTTGTTACCACTAACGGCTTCGGTAAGCTTACTAAAGTGGGTGACTACCCCCGTCAGCACCGGGCGGGTAGTGGGGTAAAGACTTTTAGAGTCGTTGAGAAAACGGGTGAGGTTATTGATGCCAAGGTTGTTTCCAGATCCCAGCAGCTGATGATAATATCGGCTGAGGGCATCATCACGCGCACGCTGGTGAGGGGGAAAGGCCCCAAGAAGGGTATTTCTATTCAGGGTAGAAGTACCCAGGGGGTGAGGCTGATGAGGCTGGAGGAAGGCGATCAGGTAGTGGCCATCGCCTGCTTTGAGTAGTAGACCGAGCTAATCCCTCCCTAGAGGAGAGTTCAGATGAAGCTAATTTTTATCCCTGGAGCCGCTTGTGGTAAGAGGGCGTGGCTGTGTCAGGCCCTATACTTTACTGGTTCGGAAGCGGTTACCCTGCCCGGTCATCCTGAAGGTAAGCCCTGCTCCAGCGTTGATGGTTACGTGGAGTGGCTGCGGGGCTACCTTGAGGAGCAGGCGTATCAGGAGGTCGTTCTAGCCGGTCATTCTATGGGGGGTGCTGTGGTTCAGCAGTACGGGCTGAAGCATGGCGATGGGATAAAGGCTTTGGTTTTAATTGGCACCGGAGCTAGACTCAGGATTCATCCTGACCTGCTTGAGGCAATTAGGGGTATGCTCAGTAGTAAGCTGGCATGGCGGGATTATTTGGAAGAGCGTCATCGTAACGCAGTGCCTGAAGTTAGGCAGACCATAATTGAAGAGCGGCTGCGCATTGGGCCGGCGGTGATGCTGAACGACCTGCTCGTCTGTGATAAGTTTGACATGCTGGCGGAGGTCCATAATATCAAGCTGCCGACGCTGGTTATCGGTGGCAGTGAAGACGACCTGACGCCCGTAAAATATGCGCACTATCTAATGAGCCAGATTAAGGGAGCCCGTGAGGTTATCGTTCCCGGGGCGGCTCACTGGGTGCTCACCGAGAAACCGAAAGAGGTTAATCAGGCGATAGAGCGCTTTCTTGCCGAGCTTGCCTGAGTGCAGCGTGTTTCTGCCGGCAGGCTGGATGATGGCGCTGGAGCCCACAGGCACTGCAGTCCCGATAACGGCAATCTGGGGTTTCCTGGTTTTTGAGGGCGTTTTTAAATTCTCGCTTGAGGAAGGCTTGGGTTAGTCCAATATCTATGTGAGCCCAGGGTAACGGCTCGTCCAGGGATAGTTCCCGCTGGGCATAGAAACTAGTTTCAAGTCCAGTCTCCTGGAAGGCACGGAGCCAGTTTTCGTAATTGAAGTGCTCGCTCCAGCCGTCGAAGGTGTTACCCAGTTGCCAGGCGTGATGGATAACCCTGCCTAACCGGCGGTCGCCTCGTGACATAGCGGCTTCAAGCTGGCTTACCTTTGGGTCGTTCCAGGATAGCCTGACCTCCTTACGGCGCAGCCTCTGTTTCAGAAGCTCAATCTTAGCGTTTAGCTGCTCTTCGCTTTCCTGAGCTGCCCACTGAAAGGGGGTATGCGGTTTGGGCACGAAGGTGGACAGGCTGACCCTTATCTGTGGTCTCCGCTCCCTGGTTCTTTTCCCCAGGGAGCTGATTTTGTCTATCAGGCTGGCTATTGCCTCAATATCGTCCCTAGTCTCGTTAGGCAGGCCGAGCATAAAGTAGAGCTTGAGGGCGTTCCAGCCACGGCTGAAGGCTTCGACAGCGGTTCCCAGGATGGTATCCTCGGAGGTGTTCTTGTTGACTGCTTGCCTGAGTCGCTGGCTACCGGCCTCAGGGGCAAAGGTGAGCCCGGTTCTTTTGTGGGTGGCTAGAGAGTCGAGTAATCTAAGCGATAGGTTATCAATCCGCAGACTGGGTAGTGACAGGATGAGATTCTGGTCTTGATATCGTTGGAACAGGCTGGCTACCAGCTCGTCAAGGAGGGGGTAATCGCTGGTGCTTAGGGAAACCAGGGAGAATTCGTTGTAGCCACAGTTAGCAATAAGCTCACCGACTGCCCTGAGCACCTCCTCTGGGGGGCGTTCCCGCACCGGACGGTATATGTTTCCCGCCTGGCAGAAGCGGCAGCCGCGGCTACAGCCCCGCTGAATCTCAACGGCTCCCCGGTCGTGGGTAATCTCGATATAGGGGACAACCGGTTTGGTGGGTGGTGGTGGTAACTCGTTTACTAGCCGCCTTTCAATACGGGGTCTAGCCTCGGTTACAGATGGGGTGATGCCCTGGAAAAGACCGCTGGCCTCGTAGGCTACCTGGTAGAGACTGGGTACATAGATACCGGGTACCTGCGCCAGCCGGCGCAAGCGCTCTTCTCTAGGGGCCCTCTCCTTTTTCCAGTCCCGGAGGGAGCTAAGTAGCTCAAGGACGACCTCTTCGCCATCCCCGATTACAAAGCCGTCAATGAAGTCTGCCATCGGCTCGGGGTTTAGGGCGCAGCTACCACCGGCAATGACCAGGGGGTGGGAGTAATTTCTTTCTGAGGCGAGCAGTGGAATCCGGGCGAGGTCGAGCATATTGAGCACGTTGGTATAGGTGAGTTCGTAGCCCAGGGAAAAGCCAATGATGTCGAAATCCTGCAAGGGGTGCTTGGATTCTAGGCTAAGGAGCGGAATACCGTTACTGCGGAGTTGGGCAGCTATATCGGGCCAGGGAGCAAAGACTCTTTCCGCCAGCACATCCGGCTGGCTATTGAGTAGCTCGTAGAGGATGTGTATCGCTAGGGTGGACATTCCCAGCTCGTACAGGTCCGGGTAGGAGAGGGCGATTCGGAGCGGGGTCTTGTCCCAGTCTTTGGTGACGCTGTTCCACTCGCCGCCGGTGTAGCGGGCGGGCTTAATCACCTGGCTTAAAACATTATCTAGTTCGGTCAAACTAAAACCCCCCAGTAGTAAGCTAACTCGAGAAGTCAGCTTAAAAACTTGCCGAAGTATGCTGCCTCATGAATTCAGCCCAAAGACTTATTGAATTATGCTACCTCACGAAGTCAGTTTAAAAACTCCGATGGCTAATTATAGTTTAAGATGGGGAAGTAATCCAGCCTCACGCTCAGTATCGGTTAGTTCCCTTAGCTATCTAGCTGTGCCAAATCAAAACTCATGCCGTCCCGGGCGGAAATTACCCTGACTCCGGTCTCCTGAGAGAGACTCTGGGCTACCTCCCAGGGGCGGGCCCGCCACACGGACATCCCGAAGTGGGTCAGTATGGTGACCTTTGGCTTAAGTTCGGTAATAAGGCGCTTGGCGTCGGGTACGGAGAGGTGGTCAACAGGCGGCTTGGGTTCGAAGAAGACGACGTTGATGATGAGCAGCTCGCCGCTGTAGCTCTCAAGCAGGCCGTCGAAGTAGCGGGTATCGGCGATATAGGAAAAGGTGTGCTCAGCTGTCTTAAAGACAAAGCCGTAGGTTTCTACCGGGTGGACGTGGCGGATGGGGGTGGTGAAAGATAGGTTACCGGCGGTGTAGGACTTTCCTTCCTTTAGAAGCTCAATACCCTCGAGGTAGTCTCGCAGGTAGGAAAAGATAACCGGCTCGTTTTCCAGGGCATCAGCGGGGGTAAAGAGCCAGCCGCGGTGCTTGAAGCCTCCCTGGGTCATTGCCTCAACCATAACGTTAATATCTCCGGCGTGGTCCAGGTGGCGGTGCGACAGGATAATGGCGCTCAGCTTATGGGCTCTGAGCTTCCTCTTGGTGGACTGGACAATGCAGCCGGGACCGGGGTCAACTAGTATCTCAGTACCGCTCAGGTTAAGCCACATGCCCCCCGAAGCCAGAATCTGGGTGGCCACCATGATTCGGGCGCCGCCCGTTCCCAGAAAAGTGATGGTATCTGCGGGAGTCTTTTTATCCTCCATGGCTATAGACACTATAAGGTATGACGGTGCTTTATGACAATCTCTTTATTTTTGAGGTTATTTTGTGTATGATATCTTATATAGAGTGAACCCCGGTTAATTACCTGAAAGGGGAGGAGGTGAGGGCTGTGCTCTGGATGATACGTCTTAACCTTGCTGGTAGCTGATGCCAGAGTTGCGGCACAGGTTCTGTGCCGGTCAGGCTCGAAGACCTCCCTTCCGCCTCAGAGCAGATTATAGTTTAGCACTGTAATCTTCCGGTTAAGATAATTTGGCACTTACTGAGCGGTGGTTCGGAGTTCTGCGGCCACCGCTTATTTATTTTAAGAAAGGATTAGAAATATCGTGACTACTGATTATAGACCAATGTGGACTAGTCTCGGCCTTGACCTTGAGGCGCATGATATCCTCCTGAACGTTCTGGGGCAGGCCTATCAGGACACCTTCCTCTCCCAGAAGAACCGCCCTGAGGGCATGAGCTACCTTGATTTCGTGGTGAGTGAGGTTCATGGTCTCCGGATTAAGGAGTTACAGGATGCCAGAAGTGAGGGGCGAAAGGTCATCGGCACCTTTTGCGTCTTTGTCCCGGATGAGCTTATTTTAGCCGCCGATGCTATTTCGGTGGGGCTGTGTGCCGGGGCCGAATTCGGGTTTGATGAGGCGGAGAGGCTGCTGCCTCGTAATACCTGCTCCCTGATAAAGTCTTTTTTTGGCTTTAAGCTGAACCGGGTTTGCCCCTATATGGAAGCCGCCGACCTCTTGGTGGGCGAGACCACCTGCGACGGCAAGAAAAAGGCCTATGAAATCTTTAAGGGTATCCAGCCCAATATCTATGTCATGGAAGTCCCCCAGATGAAGACGGCCCAGGATAGAGCTTTGCTTAAGAGTGAGTATTTACGCTTCAAAGAAGAGCTGGAGAGGCTAACTGGTGTAACCATTACTGCGGAGCGGCTTAAGAGGGGAATCCAGTTAGTCAATAATCGCCGCGAGGCACTCTCCCGCTTGTCAGCGCTGCGGGTGGCTCGCCCGGCGCCCCTCTCCGGTCTGGATGCCCTGCTCATAAATCAGGTTGCCTTCTATGACGACCCGGTGCGCTTCACTGGTGCCGTGAACAAAATCTGTGACGAGCTTGAGGGGCGGGTTGGCGCTGGCGAGAGGGTGTCTCCTAAAGGGACGCCCCGTATACTCGTCTCCGGCTGCCCTATGGCGGTGCCTAACTGGAAGCTAGCGGCAATTATCGAGGGCTCCGGCGGGGTAATCGTTGGGGAAGAGTCGTGTGTCGGGGAGTGGGGCACCAGGAACCTGGTGGTGGAGACCGGTAGCGATGTTGATACCCTGATGGAGGCTATCGTGGACCGCTACTTCAAGGTTGATTGCGCCATCTTCACCCCCAACCCGGAGCGGCTTGACAATGTGGTCGATATGGTGGCGAGATATAAGGCCGACGGGGTTATCCACTACGCCCTTCAGTTCTGCTCACCCTATACGGTGGAGTCCTACCGGGTGGAGCAGGAGCTATCTAGCCGGGGAATACCGGTACTCAGAATTGAGACGGACTACTCTCCGGAGGATGTCGGTCAGCTAAAGACGCGAGCCGAAGCCTTTCTGGAGATGATACGGAAGTGACTAGCGCCGGGCTTGATGTGGGCTCACGCACCATTGGCCCCGTTCTGTTTGACGGCGGGGTTGTGGACTCGGTGGTTAAGGACACCGGGATTAAGCCTCTTGAGCGGTGCCAGCAGCTTCTTAATGGCCGGAGCTATAACCGGCTCGTGGTGACCGGTTACGGTCGCCACCTGGTAGCCCCCTTGTTGGGCGGCGAGGTTATCTCCGAGATCAGCGCTTATGCCGCGGGTGCCCATTACCTCTATCCTGACTCGGGCACGGTGATCGATATCGGTGGTCAGGACATTAAGGTTATCCGGCTCTCCGACCAGGGAGCGGTGGTTAGGTTTGAGATGAACGACCGCTGTGCTGCCGGTACCGGTAAGTTCCTGGAGGTAATGGCGCATACCCTAGAGGTCAGCTTGAGTGAGTTCGCTGAGCTTGCCTTAAGTGCTTCAAAATTTGTTCAGATAAACAGCCTGTGCACCGTTTTCGCCGAATCGGAGGTGGTCTCCCTTATTGCGCGCGGTGAGGAGGCTAGCGCCATCGCGCTGGCGTTACATCAGGCCGTTGCCAAACGTATCACGGGCATGGTTCACCGGGTCGGGCTTAAGGAAAGGGTCATCTTCGCTGGCGGGGTGGCCCGGAATCGGTGTCTTAACGAGCTTCTCGGCGACATACTGGGTGTTGAGATTACTGTCCCTAGTGAGCCGCAGATTGTCGGCGCTCTTGGTGCTGCTCTCATGGCTGGCGATGGGATATAAATACGGGCGGAGGTATTATGCAGGTTTCTAACGGTAAGGTAGAGGAACGTTTTGAGGGTGGGGGCATAGTGCTTTTCTCGGCGGTGCGCCAGGCGCTGGATGCGCACCAGGTTCTTCGGGACGCTGGCTATGAGGCTCGGATGGTTGCCCCGCCACCCCAGCTACATAAGGGCTGTGATCTGGCGGTAGAGATAAAGCTGGTGGAAAAGCCGGCTATTGAGCGGCTGCTCGGGCAGAAGGGCGTCGATTACCTGAGCCTTGGGCCGCTAAAGGCCGGTACTTCCCAGCTTCTGGAAATCGTGACGGTGACCGATTTCGGCAGGTGGCTCATGGTCAAGGCGGGCAATATGAAACTCACCTTCGCTAAGGACAGTGGCGAGATTATGAACACCTCCGGTGGTGGCTGTCCTGACATTCCCTATCTCCACGCTGAGATGGTCGGCCGCTCGCTTACTGAGGCGCCGCGACCAAGGCAAATCGGCTTTACCCTCTGTGCCCTGATGCTGGAGCAGGCACTGCTTGAGGGTCTGAGGCTCTACGAAGGAGGTAGCCAGCGATGATGCTTATTGCGGGCACTATCCCGATTAAAGACCTACCTCTGGTCGCGGGCAGGGTGAAGAGGGAAGGCGATACCTTAGTTATCTCTGGCTACCGTCTTCCCTGCGCTCAGGGAACTGGGGCCATGATTAGCGCCGCTCAAGCAACTACTGACTATCTCAAGCTTGCCCCACCGCAGGTAGTGGTCGCTGGGGATATTGGTGAGGGCGGGGGCAGTCGCCAGATTTACCAGTATCTTATCCAGAATGTGGCCCGGCTTTCCCCCAAGGTGCTGGCGCTACACTATTGCCTGCCGGATATGGCTCTAGCCAGGAGACTCTGTCGGGCGGTGAGAGAGTGTCACCCGAGACCGCTCCTGATTGCTGATGCCGGGTCGATGTACGCCGCTAAGGCCGCTGGTCTGGCTAGGGAGTTTGACGTTTTTACCCCGGATGCTACTGAGCTTGCCTTCCTGGCTGATGGGGAGGCGACCCATCCGGCTTATATTAACCGGCACCTATTTTGTGCTGATATTACCCGGGTCCCAAGACTGATAGTAGCTGCCTATCGCCAGCGCAGTGCTGCCCGGCTGCTGCTGGTAAAGGGAGCCACTGACTATATCGCGCGCCACGGGGAGATTCTGGCTACTGTCGCCGAACCCGACGTTCCCGAGCTGGAGGCAATCGGCGGCACCGGTGATACAATCACTGGGTTACTTTCGGCGTTTGTCGCTTGCGGGCTTGAGCTTCATGAGGCAGCCATAATCGCTGCCCGGGTAAACCGTACGGCGGGGAAATTGGCTCGGGTGACGGTAGCCAGCGGGGTCAAGCAGGTTATCAGCCAGTTTCCGGCGGTTTTTAAAGAGTATCTTTGTCGCTGGAGTGGAGTATGCTCAATCAAGGGAGGTAGCTACCATGAGTGAAATTGATGCCCGGGGGCTTCCCTGCCCCCACCCGGTTACTAAAACCAAGAAGGCACTGGAGGAAATAGAGTCGGGGCAAATCACCGTCCTGGTTGATAGCCCGGAGAGTTGTGAGAACGTGCGGCGTTTTGCCCAGAGCCAGGGCTGTCAGGTAGCGGTCAGGGAGAGGGAAGGGGTCTTTTATCTGGATATTACCAAAGGAGTTTCACCTCAAACTGAACTGAAGACAGGGGGTGGCGAGGTTGTTCTTATTACCAGCGACCAGTTCGGTGTCGGGGACGAGAGATTGGGTGAAATCCTGATGAATGCCTTCTTAAATACTCTGTGGGACTATGAGCCGAAGCCTGCCAAGCTGCTCTTTATCAATAACGGTGTCCGGTTGACCACGGAGGGCTCTGAGGTCTTGGAGACCCTAGCGCTACTTGAGAAGAAGGGGGTTCAGGTATTTTCTTGCGGTACCTGCTTGGAGTATTATAACCTTGGAGACAAGCTTAAGGTGGGGCTGGTGAGTAACATGTATGCGACGGTAGATGCCCTGCTACAAGCGACTAAGGTTATTAAAATCTGAGGGGGGTTAAATGGAGCAGATCTGGGCGCCGTGGCGTATTCAGTACATCCAGATGGAGAAGCCGCCCGGCTGCATTCTATGTGAGAAACCAGGGGAGAATAGCGATGCTCAAAATTACATTCTCTATCGCGGGAGCCAAAACTTTGTCATCATGAATAGCTATCCCTATAACCCGGGGCATCTCATGGTGGCGCCCTACCGCCACGTGGCTAACCTTGACGGACTAGCCGATGATGAGCTTTGCGAACACTTCAAGATAGTCAGCCGGTGCAGTAAGCTACTACGCGAGGTATTTTGCCCCCAGGGTTTTAACATCGGCATAAACCTGGGTAAGGTAGCCGGGGCCGGTATCGATGAGCATGTCCATACTCACATCGTGCCCCGGTGGCAGGGAGACACCAACTTCATGCCGGTGATATCAAATATACGGGTAATGCCGGAAGCCATAGCCGAAACCTACCAGAAGCTTAAGGACAGGTTTCGAGCTGAGAAGCCTTGAGTTATTGCTCAGTCCCCGAAGTAGCCTTTGTCTAGGTCGGCGCTGTTGGAGTAGCCCCGGCTTTCCCAGAAACCCCGGTAGTTAAGGTCGCTGGATAGCTCGATTTCGGTGATCCATTTTATCCACTTATAGCCCCATTTGCTCTCGGCAACAAGCTCAAAGGGGAACCCCCGCTCCGGGGGCAGCGTCACGCCGTTCATCTTGTAGGCCATCAGAATGTCATTGTCCATGATGTAATTGATGGGTAGCGAGGTGGTGTAGCCGTCGTAGGCGTGAAAGATGACCACCTCGGTCTCGGGTTGAGGGCTTGCCTCCGAAATCAGGTCTCTAACTAGGACTCCTTCCCAGAGAAGCTTGACACTCCACCCCTCAACACAGTTGAGGGTGACCACTTTCTCATACCGCTGATGGTTGCCTATAACCTCGTCGTAGGTGAAGGTTTGGGGCTTGCTTACCAGACCGCTTATCTTAAGATTGTAGCTCTCAATGTCTATCTGCTGCGGTCCCTTTATAGAGTTCTCCCGGAAGTCGTTTATTGACGAAAGCGGTTCGCCCTCATATTCTCTAATCTCTACCGGTTCTAGCGGTACTGGTTCTTGAGCACCTTGGTCAGTACTGCAGCCGGCGATACCCAGCACGCCGATGCCGAAGGCAATGGCCAAAACAATAAGGCTAATGTCAGTGATTACTCTCTTCACTTTATAACAAATCTCCTCCTTAGTAGGGTACAAACGGGCAAAATAATAACACATACCCTACTTTCATTATACGGCTTTTTGAACAAATGGACTAAAAATTGTGCTGAGCCATATTGGGGGATTGGCAAGTGGTGTCGCATATGATACCACCTCTAAGGCTTCCAGTAGCCTTTCCGATGGTGGTCTCGTACCGTGCTTTACTTGGGAAATGTAGGCTTTGCCTAACTCTGCTGAGTGGGAAACGGTCAATTTGTTAAGCAGTTTGGCGGCGTTTTGAACACAGTTATTGGTGCCCCCAAGGGAATTCGAATCCCTGTTGCACGCCTAAATTGCTGTACAAACTACCCGTTTCCACGCTTGCGGATTCAAGCAAACTAAGCAAATCCTATATCTACCAGGTAAGGAGTGGTCAGAGACCACCATCCCAGACACTTCTACAAGCATTGGAGCAATACAATGGTGGCAATGGGAAGAAGGTAGAGGATGCTGGCAAGGCTATTGACCTCTTCTTAAAGTCTAGGAGGAACGGTACTTCTCCGAACACAACTGCTTTCTACCTGAAATATCTTCGAAAATCTATTCCTGCCCTCGGTCTATCTCCTACTCCTAAGCAACTTAACCATTACTTGAACGCACTGTCCTGTTCACAGGGAGGTAAGCACGCCTATTACAGAGCAATATCTGTCTTCTATAACTGGCTGTATAGTCCTAGGTCTGGCTTTCGATTTAATGGTGAGCGGAATCCGATAGCACTGATAGAATCCCCACAAAAACCTAAGTTAATACTACCTAGTCTTACCTTGGAGCAGGTGGAGTTACTAATAACGAGAAGTAAGTGTGTTAGGGATAAGGCAATAATCGCACTCTTCACGGAATCTGGGCTACGATTATCAGAACTGGTGGACATCAGGGCACATGACATTGATTGGGAGTCCAGTATTGTCAAAGTGATTGGTAAGGGTAATAAAGAGGGCTATGCACCATTTGGCGAAAAGACTAAGCATTACTTGGAACTGTGGATGTGCCTGTATCAAGTAGGAAAAGACCAGCGAATATTGGACATAGGATATTGGGGAATAAAGACTATGCTGGATGATTTGAAACGGAAGACTGGCCTACCCTGCAATCCCCACACCTTCCGTAGAACCTTTGCCTGTCTACTACGTAAAGCAGGGGTAGATACTATGACGATTAAGGATTTAGGAAGATGGGAGAGCTTAGAAATGGTGCAGAGGTATACCAGGTCAGTTACATTCCATGATAGCCTTAAGTTCTATAAGGCACCTTTGTCCGTATAGTAAGACATGAGCTTCACGATAAATAATTAGATAACTCGGAAAGATTGTTGATATAAGGGTAGCCTTCTATAGGGGAAACTAGATTATAGCGGTCTATGAGAATTGCCTTTATACCAGCCCTATTCGCCCCAAGCACATCTATTTGAAACTGGTCGCCAACATAAATTACTTCGGATGCTGCTAAGTCAGCTTCTCTAAGTGCCGTTAAAAAGATAATCGTCTCAGGTTTGCCAACACCAACATCTCTTGCTGTAACCATGACGTCTAGATATTCCTCTAGCCCAGCTCTATCCATAGAAATGTTAGAAATCAAACCAATAATCAATCCTTGTCTTTTTAGTATCTTTATTGTTGGTAGCACGTCGCCATATAAGACCCACGTTGCCTTTTTTGCTCTTTCACCTGCTAACCTCGTAATCTCAAGCTTGGTCTTATGTGGTAGGCTACCGCCAATATTACTCTCTAAGACTTCCCACCATTTGAGGAAAGGAGTCTTATCTTTCTCTTTACCGTACCTTGGTGGAGCACCCTCTGGTACCTTATTATCTGCTTCAAATACTCCTTTTAATAATCCCTTGAGCGGTAGCACGATGCCTAGTTCCTGTGCACACTGATGGAATTGTATATCCCTTTCAGGTTCAAGATGAGCAAGAGTAAACCCCCAGTCAAAGAACGCTCCTTTAATCATCAATATGAATCTCCTTGCTAAGACTCCTCAATTCATAATACACTCGCTCAAGACATTGTCAATCCCCCCAAATACGAAGGGTTGATTTTTAAAAAGGATTAACTAGGGGATGTAGTTTTACACCAAGCTAATGAATTCTTCAAATTAACTATAGTTCCATGTAATTACAGAGCTCTAACTCTTCTTCGGCCACTCTCACAACTGTATTTGAGTTAGCTAGGCGAACCATGCATATATAATCATCTTCGTGCAATAGGTCCTTGTAATACAGAGTATGTAATTGTCCCAAACGGAAAGAATCCAAAACTACTCCCTTTGCACCTACATACTTCTCATTGTGAGTATATTTGACCCTACCATCCTCATCTTTTACGGAAATAATCCTTACTTTTTGACCTTTGGTATACTTGGGCTTCATTTCTGTTTCTTCCCCTGTTTTATTGGGGGGCACGTCTTATAATTTGTCAGTTACATTCCGCGATAGCCTGAAGTTCTATAGGGCACCGTCGTCTCCATAGCAATCTGCCTATAATAGGGAATACGTAAGTAAGAACGAAAATAGACGCTACTCAAACTCCCCTTTGCCTAATGAAACGAAGACAATAGCCAATACACCGAGAATCGGCATGATGAAAAGGGACAGAATGGAGCCAGCCAGTGATAGCCCCCAACGCCTTCGCTTTATAGCGCTGATGCCACCACACAAGGCGATTATGCCAAAAACAAGTACCACGATACCGGCAATCAGGAAAGCAGTTGCCGTGATACCCAGTACGTTACCCATCATTCCGGGAATATCAGCTACGCCAGGTCCCCACCACTCACTGCTCCATTTATCTACCCATTGACTCCAGTCGATGCCGCCTAGCACACCCATGAAACCAGATAAAAGAAATAAGAGGATGCCTCCCGCAATGCCCATAGCCCCGGTAATGATAGTCAAAATGCCTGACGTCGTTGGTTTCCAAGTCCTTTCCATATATACTTCCTCCTATGCTTCCGAAATATTTAGGATAAACCATGATACCTTCAGAATCATATATAGTCAATACCCGTAAATACGAAGGGTTCTTTGTGAAAATTAAATAGGAAAAGGGAGTGGATTAACCTGTAGACTACGGTTTCGCTTTGTCCTAGAGATTCGTTACTAATCTAGTATGCCTTAACCTAGAGAAGAGTTATCTTGGAGATAGGAGTTCCTCTGTTTCGATATAGCGTTTATCTGTAACATAAATCATATACGCTTATGTGTCTTTTCAGTAGACTAAATAGGAGATTGTTTAGGGGAGGTATTGGCAAGATTGCGAGAAAATTTCCCTAAAAAGAAAAACCTTAGAAAACCTTTATCTATACTGGCTACCACGCTTGGTATTATGTTGATTGTATCCTGTCTTCCCGTAGTGGAGTCAGGTCATTCTAATCAGGATACGCGAGAAGCAGCAAATATAGAAATACAGCCAAAGCCAACTGATAACCCAGCGGTATCATCTACTACAGAGCCTTCGCATGTTGACAGCGACAAAGAAGGCAAGTATTTTGACTCACCTCGTACTGTAACAAATACTAAGGACCTGCACATAACTGGTAACCCTCCAGAAGAAGTAGATATAGAAGCATACAGACTCCATATAGAAGGCCTTATTGAAAGTCCGTTATCGTTGAGCTACAAAGACATCTTGGCATACCCTACCGTCACCGAGGTTGTCCTGCTTATCTGCCCTGGTGTCTTCCAAGACAACGCCGAGTGGACAGGGGTTCCCGTATGGGTCTTACTGGAAGAGGTTGGTATTAAAGATGAGGCAAAGGAAGTGGTTTTTAGAGCCATGGAATCATCACCTTCCACTTTATCTCCAAGGGTAGGTAGCAGCTCTTACAGTGCAATACTACCACTTGAAGAAATTATCGAAAATGACAGCATATTCCTAGCCCACACTGTAAACAATCAGATATTGCCGCTGGAGCATGGATACCCGATACGTCTCGTTGCTAAAGATAGGTTCGGGTATGACTGGGTTAAATGGGTAGAAATCATTGAAGTCCGCTGAGCCTCACCAACCAGGACCATAAGGTCAGTTACGTTTCACGACAGTCTGAAGTTCTAGAAGGCACCGTTATCTGAATAAATTAGCCCGAGGTTGCTGCTCACCTCGGGCCAATTCTTCGAGTTTAGGTTCTACGCCCAGACCCTATTTCTGGGACCTTTAGTGCAATGAAAGTGGCAGCCAATGATAAAATCGTTAGAACTAAAAGTGACATGTCGAGGTTCTGAGTAATATCCAATACGCGTCCACCAATTAGTGGGCCAATTACTCCGCCAACGTATCCTATAGATAACAGCATTCCACTTGCCATTCCAACCTCCCTTTCATGTGTCAGTTCTAAAGGTAGGGCCATAAGTGTTGTGAATCTGGTACCAGATGCTACACCAACTAACGGCATAATAAACCAACTAGTACTGATAGTGATATATTTAGCGACCCAGAACGTGATTGCTAAAACTATAGGGGGCACCCATAGGAACGGTTTTCTCACGCCCAGTTTATAAGAGAGCTTTGGCATTAAAAGAAAAGTGGGGATATATGCCCATATAGTGGTTGATGCGATAAGTCCCGCCAAGCTTGGAGACGCGCCTTTTAACATCATCATTACTGGTGCCCAGCCATTCCAATTCCAACTGGTAAACGTGTGGATGAACATTAAAACTGCTACCAACCAAAGATGCTTATTTGAAAATGCACTGCGAAAACTAGTAATAGACGTTCTCGATTTTTCAATATAACTGGGCTTTGAATTAGGTTGTCTGATAAGAATCCACCAAGATACCGCGGCTATTATCGGGGGAATGCTCCATAATAGGAACACTCCCTGGTAAGTTTCGGCTATAGGTAGGAGAACGGGTACTGTAATCGCAAGCCCCAAGGCCGTTCCTATGGGAAATCCTGAATTTACTATACCCATAGCCACATTGGCCTTGTCTTTCTTAAAGTATACGCTTACTAATTTTGGTAAATTTGGGAAGGTCCAGCCAAACCCGAATCCAAAGATGAAAGTATAGGAAAGCAAACTAACAAAGTCGGTGGCAGTACTCCTTAATACAGCACCTGCAGCCATTATTATCAAACCCATGCCTATTGTCTTCTTGATACCTACACGGTCACTGACAAGACCCGCAGGAATGGCCGTCACCACTACCATTAATACTGGTGCACTAAGTAGAAGGCTGGTTTGCGTATGAGTAAGTAGAAGGTGCTCCTTTATGATTAGCTCCATAGGGGGCACACAAAATATTGGTGCCCACATGGCGACCCCGATTAAGAGAGCGCAGAATATGACATTACGAGGCATTTAGATATACTTAACCATTTCACTTTAATAGAACGAAGGTCCAACTATGATATAGAACAAATATTTTAGGAATGAGTCCTACATTACTCTACACGAGAGAATGTTTAGTATTCAAGATTAATACCCCTAGATAGGAAGGAATATTTATGAAAACAGAATAGGAAAAAGGGTGTGGATTGACCTGTAGACTGCGATTTCGATTGAAAACTACCAGGTCAGTTACGTTTCACGACAGTCTGAAGTTCTATAAGGCACCGTTATCGTGATTACTTGCGCCTGACAAAGAAGAGTATTCCTACAATAATAAGAAAAACACCAACAAGAATGTGTAATACCGCTGGAATAGCAAGTATGAGTATACCGAATACAATGGCTAGGATGGCAGCTACTCGACTTTGGGGTGAGAGTTCTTTTAGCATATCTATTTCTCCCTTTAATACTACAGAAATATATTATTTATGAATTTATACAGTTGTAGTTATGTTCCTGTCAACCCCCCAAATACGAAGGATACCTTTTCAATAACTGATTAGAAAAAGGGTATGGATTAAGCTGTGGAATACGAATTCAATTGAAAACTACCAGGTCAGTTACTTTCCACGACAGCCTGAAGTTCTATAAGGCACCACTTAGCTGAGAGGTCGAATGCACAAAAACAGTGCGGGGGTAGGCATCAATCTACCCCCTAAGCGAAGTAAATATGTCTTGAAAAAAGCCTTGCATTCTAGTTCTTATTGCTGAGTTTCTCCATGACATTCCTGGCAAAGGCACGGGCTTTCTCTAGTCTAGTGTTATCGGGTTGGCCTTTGCTATTATCGCTCTTAGCCCATGAGCGAATTTCTGCTTTCGGGAAGATAGACATAACACGCTTTAGAGTCCTACTCAGTTCTCCCTGACAGTTAAACATACCAACTATATCTGCTCCACTTGCGGCGTGCCTGAATTTATCAAGCCACGGTAAGATTTCCTCTGCTTCTTCTGGAGCACAATGAGTAATAAACAGGGCTATTTTTCTACCGTTAGTGCAGTGTTTCTTTAGAAACTTAGCAGCTTTCCTGTCTGGGCCAGAGGCATGAATTGGGAAACCAAGAAAGGCAAGGTCAAAACCCTCAATACTGCCAACCTCGTCTATCTTCTTTATTACTTTTTCGCCACTGATTTCTTCATATATAGCTTCTGCCACTTTCTTCGTATTACCAGTTTTGGACATGTATGCTACTAGAACTTTCATGATTGAAATCCCCTTCTAGCGTTTATATAGATTCTAGCTCTTCTTCTACAACCGCTGCTATGCTGTTATCTTTATCAAGGCATACCTTGTACATATAGTAGTCCCCAGGTGAATGACTCAAATAGTCTTCGAATTGCCCCCACTTAGCCGCAAAGAATGTGTCTATAATTGTTCCAGTTTCATTCAAATACTCTTTCTTCTTTGAGCTCTTAACTGATACAATCCTCACTTTTTGTTTCTTCTTGAATTTAGACTGCATTAGATTTCTACCCTCATTTCTGGGCTTATACTAGGTCTAACTAATAGTGCTGTCAAGACCCCCAAATACGAAGGCTTCATTTAGAAAATAGAATGGTAAAAGGGTATGGATTAACCCGTAGAATACGAGTTCAATTTGAAACTTTACTGGACATAATGTAGTGGAATAGCTTCCTATACATTTAATAGAGCAAGGCCTTCCTCCCCTTCTTCAACCCCCATTCCGTCCTAATGGTACCCTACCCTATTGAACCCCATTGGACGTTGTCTGACCTGAGATATTCCCATCCGCGGTTGAAATGAACTATATAAAACAGGCCTGTGAAAATACAGAATGACATACCAGGTCAGTTACTTTCCACGATAGTCTGAAGTTTTATAAGGCACCATTGTCTTGAGAATTGAGAATTTGCATCAAACCTTTCTCAAACTCGTTAATATACTGAGGAGAACACTGTTGCAGCATCGCATTTTGGTAGCTGCCCAAATCAGCAGCACAGACACTCATTTTTGAGTAAACCTTCTTTCCAAGCTCAAGGTATTTCTTACTTTTTTCAACTTCACCCTTTACAGCCAGGGCAGTAGACAACTGGAAATAGCCTGGAATAAAGTTCTCCTCCAGAATGAGCGAAGACATATACAAGGATATGGCTTTTTCTAGTTTACTCATATCATCGGAGGTAAGGTATTCCTTAACCAATTGAGCTCCCTTTCTCTCAAGAGTGACTGCTATCAGCCAGATAAACGTGTCAGTCTCTTCCTCTGTTTTCCTTAGCTCTAGATAGTTATGCTTCAGCATGTTACTACGTTCCGATAGGTCTACGAATTCTAGGAATAGCTGGTCGTCAGTTTTACTAAAAGAGTCGGCAATCCGTCTAAGAATTTCGTCTCCAAGTTTAGCCCAATGTTTTTTGGATAATAAGAATTGATAATTGTTCATCTGGACATCATTTCTGACATTCAAGTTTCTTATCAGGATAGAGTTCTTTGTAATATTCTTTAAATTGTAATAGTAATTCCGCTCGGAAATCCCCCTCCTTATTAACGAGTTTCGGGTTATTGTAGTCAATGAGGTCTTCTTCTGAATAACCCAGTTCGTTAAATAATCTTATTAGCCTATCTTCAGATAAATTGGCAAAATATCGCACTACCTCAGGATAAGCAGCAGCAAACCAATATGGGTAACCTTGAGGCAAATCTAAACGATGGTAGCAACTGGGGGTTGTCTTTCCTTTGGTTGATACCGACGCATAATATTCAAAGTTGTTCACAAATCTTTGGGGGTCTATGTCGTCTTTAATAAGAAATTTATCTAACACATACTTGGGTATAGTTGTATTCTCAAATAAATCTTTCCAACTATGCACAATACTACCCTCTATGGACGGTTATTTACTTACAAGCGGTCTTTAATGTTATTTGGGGCTTTACTTTATACTTGAAAATAGTGATTGTCAATACCTCTAAATACGAAGGATTGTTTTGAAGAAACATCTTGCGATAGGGGAGGTAAAACCCTTCCTCCACAAATATCATTTTCTGAAATCAGCTATACATAAGACACGCCTATTTCCATAAAAAGTATGTCCTAGAGTATTGCTTCGTGCCTGAAGGGGTTAGACCTCCCCGCCGCGCGCACACAACAAAATTTAACAATTCACGCCTAAGTATACATAACGTAATGTGGGTACAATTAGCTTATTTCATGCGTGGAATTGTTTACTCATAGACACGATATCGAGTAGATAAAAGGTAGAAGGCTGGGTATAACTCTATATCCGCATTTGTTACGACACACTTTCGCAGTTAGCTTCTTACGAAACGGAGCTAGTACCTTTGAATGTCAATATGCCCTAGGACACAGTAACCTCGAAATGACCAGAAGGTATTGTCAGGCACTAGGTTTTGATGATGTGTATAAAAGGCACCAGATTGCCTCACCAGTGGATAATAGCTAATGAAGCTCAGAATCATATTTTACATTATTTGGCTCAGAATTCCTCTGAACAACTGCGAAGTAGTGAAACGAAACCCTACTGGACCCAATACTGTAATAATACGTCAATTAATCCCAATGGTACTGTAGATTTAATATTAATCTCATAGGTGCCTGTCTCAAGGGCATTGTATTTGAAATCACCCTCTTGTGCGGCAATACTTCTATTAGGCTCGAGGTTGCCTAACGAATAGCCTAACATCTGGTCAGAAGGAGTATACATATGGAACATTATTGGGGCACCTTTAGCTCGAAATGATGCGTTTAATTCTTGGTCACACTCAAGATAGACACTAATGATTCGTTCGTCATATTCGTCAGTATTTCCTGATGCAGTATTTGTCGACAATTGAAATTCTTCCTTAAAAACCTCCGTGCCTGATATCTGGTATTCATCAGTATTACCTGGCGTGGTATCTATCACCACAGCCCCACTAGAAGAGGTTCGCCCTATTCCTAATCTTAAGAAACCCAGTCCGACAGAAAGTACTGCAATACTAACCCCCAGAAGAATGTACAGAGTACGACGATTCCTCAAGTTTATACGAGCCATTATTAAGTCCCCCCTCATCTATTCTGAATATTTCTGTTCTATCCCAATTCTCAAAGGTTTGTAGTGTCTAGGCCTATTCTATTATGGGCAGGCCTTCCTCTAACCAGCTTTGATACCCACCCTTTATATCATAGATTTTGTTAAACCCTAGACTATTCATTATATTGGCAGCCG
>SMTZ1_10004867_pt1 | contig 20354 bp, 12 predicted proteins | sample DeeMarSWOR136_30_FD_25667 | JGI IMG/M metagenome (IMG submission 25667) | reverse complement strand
CCTACATAAATATAACTAACCTGCATAAATCTAGTTAACCTGCGCAAATTTAATTCAAATCTACAAGAATATAATTATAGTATAAAAGGCGAATGGAGCTTTATTTTTTCTGTAATATTGGCTATTCTGTCTTTTCTACATATACTAATGAGCCTTGAATTAAACATAATTGTTAGCTCATTCCATCTTTAATTCAGGCGCTCAGAAAAATCGTTTAATTATATGGAAGGAGGATTTTGTGAAAACTCGCAAGAAACGCTTAAAACTCATGTTGGGCATCGTCTTATTCTGCTGGCCGCTCGTTGCACCTTCAAGTGTGGCGAGCCAGTCAATCGACGAGGAACTCTTAAAAAACTTGACTTACCGCAGTATTGGACCGACCAGGCAGGGCGGAAGGTTTGTCGATTATGCGGTTCCTATTCAGCAGCCATACACGTTTTATGCTGCGACAGCATCAGGAGGCTTATGGAAAACTGTCAATAACGGCATAACATTTGAGCCGATTTTTGACCATGAAAATGTCTTTTCCATCGGAGACGTAACAGTCGCCCCCTCTGATCCGAATATTGTCTGGGTCGGGACAGGGGAGGCTAACAACTCGAGAAGTTCTTACTGGGGCGATGGAGTTTACAAGTCCGTTGACGCTGGAAAGACCTGGGAAAATATGGGCCTTAAAGAATCCCATCATATCGGCCGTATCGTGATTCATCCGAAAGACCCGGATATTCTCTATGTCGCTGCACTCGGTCACCTGTATTCAGAAAATCCTGACCGCGGATTGTACAAAACAATAAATGGCGGAAAGAGCTGGAAAAAGGTCCTGGATGTAGTCGCCCGGGGCAAGAACATCGGCGCGGTGGATGTTGCCATGCACCCGAGTAATCCTGAAATACTCTATGCTGCAACGTATGATAAAGAGCGAAAGCCATGGACTTTTAACCTGGGAGGACCAGGAAGCGGTGTTTATAAAACTATTGACGGAGGCAAATCGTGGACAAAACTCGGCGGCGGGCTTCCGACTGGAATGCTCGGGCGCATTGGTATCGATATCTACAGGAAAAATCCGGACATTCTGTATGTAACCATCGAAAATGCTAATAAACCAAAAATGTCGGATGAGGAACGGGAAAAAGAATTACTCGAGGGGAAATCAAGTCGAGGGATGATCGGTGGCGAAGTCTACCGTTCTGATGATGCCGGGAAAACATGGAAAAAAGTAAGCCCGGACGGGGAAAGTATTGGCGGTGAACCCGCATATTATTATGGTCAAATAATAATCGACCCCAATGACGACAAAGTTGTCCATGTCCTGAGCGCTGCTTCCTGGGGGACAACGGATGGAGGCAAAACATGGAAGAGGCGTCCTCTGGGATTTGGGGGTGATGATCATGCCTTATGGATAGACACTGAAGATTCGAATCACATGCTTTTGGGCTATGACCATGGTATGGGCATAACCTATGACGGTGGCAAAAACTGGTATCATCCTGACTTTATGCCTTTAGCCCAGCTTTATACAGTTGGTGTGGATATGTCCTATCCTTATAATGTCGCCGGTGGTACCCAGGACAACGGTTCACTCATGGGTCCCAGCACAAAGCGTAACGGCGAACCGATTAGGCTTGAAGATTGGCAAAGGGTAGGGAGCGGTGATGGAATGTATAACGTGTTCGATACGAGTAACAATCGTTACCTTTATAATGAATCCCAGTTCGGTCCTCTTTCAAGATTAGACCTGAAAACCGGGGAGAGGAAAGAAATTGCTTATCAAAAAAAGAAACCTGATCTTCGCTGGAACTGGAACTCTCCCATATTAATATCTCCGCACAACAGCAATGTTATCTATCACGGAGGAAACATACTGGTGAGGTCATCCTTCCGAGGTGAATCCTGGGAAGAAATCAGCCCGGACCTGACTACTAATGATCCGAGGAAGCTTATTACTGGAAAAGGCGGGGCTGGAGGTATTCAGTATTGTACGATAACAACCATTGATGAGTCACCTCTTGAGGAAGGTGTGCTCTGGGTTGGAACAGACGACGGCAATGTCTGGATTTCAAGAGATGGCGGTAAAAACTGGAAAAAGCTTAACGACCGCATAAAAGGGAATCCTGGATACTGGGTTAGCAGAGTCATCGCCTCCCACCATTATGCCGGCACTGCCTATGTTTCATATACTGGCTATCGGAGGGATGATTTCAGACCATTCCTGTATAAAACAACGGATTATGGAGAGACATGGGCTTCCATAGCCTCTAATTTGCCAGATGAACCTATCAATGTCATAAGAGAAGATCACAAAAAGCCGAATCTCCTGTTTGTAGGGACTGAGTTTGCGGTGTACGTCTCCCTAGACGGCGGCAAAAATTGGACTAAGATGAAAATCAACATGCCCACCCAGCCAGTCCATGACTTGCTGATTCACCCCAGGGAGAATGATCTTGTCGTGGCTACACATGGCCGCGGATTTTTTATTACTGATATTACTCCACTTCAAGAATTAACACCTAAAATTCTTTCTGAAGATGTACATGTTTTTGACATAGAATCTAAAGTGAGATGGATAAACAATAAATTCAACGTTTCCAGCTCATCCAATTTTGAGGGGGAGAGCGAACCCGTTGGCATCGCGATCAATTATTACCTGAAAAACAAAGTCAAAGGTGAGGTAGAAGTAACTATTTACAAAGGTGATAAATTTATCAATATAGTGAAAGGCAAAGGTGCTGCGGGAATAAACAAAGTCGTTTGGGATATGACGCAGCGCCGAGAACGAACAGAGGAAGAAAAAAAGGAAGTCCGGCAACGAATACAGCGGTATAGAGCCTTTGGAATTCGGAGACCTCTGGATATAAACTACGCTTATGATCCTGTGCCGTTAGGCGAGTATAAGATTGTTCTTAAAGTTGGCGACCAGGAATTCACAAAGAATGCTTCTGTTCTCCAAGACCACTGGTACGATAAATAACAAGACTTGAATCTTTATTGTACTCTTGAGGTCAGACTTTATCATCATCTGGAGAAATGGGCTTCATTTTTTCTATGAACATTAGGTCATAAAAATGCCTGACCACATTTCTATTTGTTGGGGAGTCTTTTGCTGCGCTATTATGATGTTTGGCGATTATGCGCATTATTTTTCTTTGGAGGTAAATTAGGATGAAAAGAAACAGTTGGACCATTTTAATCTTTTTGAGCATAATCTCTTTATTTGCATTTTTCTTGGATGCTTGTCAGGGCGCCAAAAATCCTGTAGAAGAAACAAGGCTCTGGCCCCCGATCGAGCCCTTTCAATCCGGTTATCTTAAGGTTTCCGAAATCCATGAAATCTATTACGAACTCTCAGGGAATTCCGAAGGAAAACCGGTGTTTTTCCTCCACGGTGGGCCGGGAGGAAGTTCTTCAGCCTACATGCGTCGTTTTTGTGATCCGGATAAATTTCTCATGGTTCTTAGTGATCAGCGCGGTGCCGGAAAGTCAAAACCCTATGGGGAAATCAAAGAGAACACAACTCAGAACCTGGTTGAAGATATCGAGCGCCTCAGAAAGCGCTTGAAACTCGAAAAGATCATCCTCTTCGGGGGTTCGTGGGGTACTACGCTGGGCCTAGCTTACGCCGAGGCTTACCCAGAAAACGTGAGCGCTATGGTGCTCAGAGGAGTTTTTATGGCAACAAAGGAAGAGATAGATCACTTTTACCACGGCGGAGTAGGACGGTATTTTCCTGAAATTTACGATGCATTGCTTTCTGCATTACCCGAGCCGTCGAGGTGGCCTTTACCTGATTATCTTTTCCGATTGATCAAGGAGGGAAGCCAGGCTGATAAGGCTAAATACAGCAGAGCCTGGGCTAAATACGAAGGCAAAATCAGTGGATTAGAAGTCCCTGATGAGGTGATAAAAAACTGGATAAAGAATAGTAATCCCTATGCTTTTGGCCTTTTTGAAAACTTTTACATGGCAAACGGATGTTTTCTGGAAGAGGGGCAGCTATTCGAAGATGCCGGAAAGATTTCCCATATTCCGACTATTATAATAAATGGACGGTATGATGTTATCTGTCCTCCTATCACCGCCTACAGGCTTCATAAACTACTTCCTAAATCAAAGCTGATTATCGCTGAAGGCGCAGGCCATTGGATGGGCGAAAAACCTATCGAAAACGCTTTGATCAAAGCAATGAAGGAGTTTGAGTGATTTAGGATTGGTCTTATAAATTCCCCGCAGGAATTAGCAAATAATGTAGGTGTGGCTGCGGTTTTTTTTAGAAGAATTAGAACAGCACTTCGAACTTCATTTTTCTCTTCTTTAATTCATTAAGAAGCCTTTGCTTATACTCGAGGAAGAACTTATCTGTAGTTGCCTCCTCTAAGCCTTGTTGATGATAAAATCTTCTTATTGAGTATAAATAGTTCATTTTATCTATGTAGATCTTGTCCGTCTTTCCATCTAGAAGTTCTGCAAGTTTTTGGGGATTTCCTGGGAGCACGGGACCGACAAAGGCAAATGTTCTTATTCCCTTGGAGTGAATTTTATCAAGGGCGTTTAGCCTCTCTTTTACCGACGATGCTCTTGACTCGAATAGCTTTGCTATCCTCTCGTCATCTGTTGTTATCGTAAATCCCACCTCAATTTCCTCAAACTGGAGGAGTAAATCAAGGTCACGTAAAACAAGGATTGATTTTGTCTGAATATTAACGGGGAACTGCTTCACTATCAGCTCTTTCAAGCACTGCCTTGTTAGTTCGTATTTTGCTTCCAAAGGCTGATAGGGATCGCAAACAGATGAAATCCAAATTATGCCTTTTTTTGCCCTCTCAAGCTGTTTTTTCAGGAGCTTGGGAGCATTGATCTTAACATCCACAAATTCACCCCAAGGCTCTTCATGTCCAGAATATCGCCTCATGAATAGGCTTGCATAGCAGTATGTGCAATCGTGCTCGCAGCCGGTGTAGGGATTGAGGCAATAATCAAAAATTTTTGATTTATTGAGAATGCTCTTTGCCTTAACTTCTTTAACGTTCAGCATCGAAATCTACTCTTCTACATTAATTTTTAACTTATGGCTAAAAATTATCAACTTAAATATGCATATTTATACAGACCCGAAGCTTTGATACTAAAGAATTTCTAAATTTAAAATACTTAGCTCAGATCAATAATAAAGATGTAGAAAAATGATTATTGAAGAAAGTACTCAGATGGATAGGAGTGTTTATAACTCTTAATAAGCCTATAGTAGGAAGGAGATAAGAGGCAGTATCAGCTAGTTTTTATAAATTGCCTTGATGGAATAAGGACTATTCTATAATACAAATCCTCGCTTGCTGCGCGCCTCATTCTGTTACTTCTAAAGATTTTTTATGAAGCCGCTTTTTGCCGCTCTATCGCTTTTTTTCCTTCTTCGGTTGTTAATTCACATCTCAGGCAACGCCTTGCTTCTTTAATGGCCATTTCTTCAGTTAAGCCTAACTCTACTTCTTTGAAGTTTTTCTTCCTTTCCTTTATGGGCAACTTCGGCATTTTGGGTCTTTTGGCATCCTGTAATTCTTCATCAGTCAGCTCAACAGGCGCGACATATATAGATGGCCTCCTTAGCTTGTATTCCCTTGTTAAGCTTTTCCCTTCTAGATATTTTTCAATAGATTCAGCAGCTGATTTCCCTGCGGCTATTGCCTCTACTACAGTTCTTGGGCCTGTTACAGCATCTCCGCCGGCGAAGACGCCTTTACGGTTAGTTAAAAAGGTTTCTTCATCAATCACTATAGTGTTCCATTTTGAGATGTTTAGATTGTCTTTATTGGTTAGAAATGAAATATCAGGCATTTCTCCGATTGCGGGAATGAGGTTATCTAATTCTATCGTAAATTCAGTGCCTTTGATAGGAATAGGTCTCCTTCTGCCACTGGCATCTATATCGCCTAATTTCATACGAATGCATTCCACTCCAATGACTTTTCCATTTTTTGTATCAATTTTAGTTGGAGCTACTAAGAATTGGATGTCAATTCCTTCTTCGACGGCAGCGTCTATTTCTTCTTCGAAAGCAGGCATCTCTTTTCTTGTCCTTCTGTATAATATTGAAACCTTTTTAGTTTTCTTGTTCCGTATGGCAACTCGAGCCGCGTCAACAGCTGCATTCCCCCCGCCAATAATTCCTACCCTTTCACCCAGCTCTACTTCTCTTCCTAAATTGACTTCTTTGAGTAGTTCTATGGCTTGAATAACACCCTCTGTATTTTCGCCATGAATGTCTAGCTTCATTGACTTATGAGCTCCTATAGCAATAAATATAGCTTTATACCCTTCTTTAAAAAGATCATCAATAGAAAAATTCTTGCCTAAAGCCATATTTGTTTTTATGGTTACACCTGATTTTATTATGTTTTCAATATCAAAGTTTAATATGTTTTTGGGTAATCTATGCTCTGGAATGCCCATCGCTAACATTCCACCCGGGACCGGTAAGGACTCGAAGATAGTCACTCGATATCCATTTTGGCTTAAATAGTAGCCAGCAGTTAATCCTGCAGGGCCAGCTCCAATGACAGCCACCTTATTATTCTTTTTTGGCTTTTTTTGTTTATTGTGAGTTTGGCAGCCTCTTTCAATTGCCCAATCCGTGATAAATCGTTTTAAGGAACGGATGGCTATTGGTTCTCCTGCTTCTGCCGCGCTGCACACAGTTTCACATGGATGGTGGCAAACACGTCCGCAAACTGACGGCAAAGGATTGTCTTTTCTTATGATATTCAGAGCTTCTTCAAATTTTCCTTGAGCGATTAAGGCAATATAAACTGAAGCTTCTTGGTCAATCAGACAAATGTGTTGACAAGGTGAAGAGACGATTTCTTTACAGACTGATGCCGGACACCTCTTGTATTTAATATGATCTTCGTATTCTTTTTTAAAATATCTAAGGGTTGATAGAACTGGATTTGAAGCGGTTTGACCCAGACCACACATGGAAGCATCTTTTACTATTTGGGCTAATTGTTCGAGCAGTTCAAGATCTCCGCCTTTCCCTTCTGAAATATCAGTTACAATTTCCCACATTCTGTGAGTTCCTTCTCGGCAGGAAAGACACTTTCCACACGATTCATCTCGGAGGAAATTCAGGAAATATTTGGCAATATCCACCATGCACGTGTTCTCATCCATGATGATCATTCCGCCAGAACCCATTATTGAGCCTGCTTCAGTCAAACCTTCGTAATCAATTGGTAAATCTAATAGCTCTTTGGGCATGCATCCACCTGAAGGACCTCCAGTTTGAACTGCCTTGAATTCTTTTCCTCCTGGAATACCTCCTCCTATATCGTATATAATTTCACGAAGAGTAATCCCCATGGGAACTTCGACCAGACCAGTATTATTTATTTTTCCAACTAAAGAAAATATTTTTGTTCCTTTGCTTCCTTTAGTTCCAATTTTTGAATACCAATCTGCTCCTTTGTTTATTATTAAGGGAACATTTGCCCAGGTCTCAATGTTGTTGATATTTGTGGGTTTTCCCCATAATCCTTTTTGTGCTGGATAAGGTGGTCTTTGTCGGGGCTCACCTCTTCTCCCCTCGATAGAAGCAATCAAAGCAGTTTCTTCGCCGCAAACAAATGCTCCTTCACCCATGCTGATGATTATATCAAAATCGAAATTAGAGCCTAATATGTTCTTCCCAAGAAAACCATATTTTCTAGCTTGTTCTATGGCTATAGTGACGTGCTTAACGGCTATAGGGTATTCATCTCGTACATAAATATATCCTTGATTGGCTCCAATAGCATAAGCTCCGATTATCATCCCCTCTAAGACACTGTGAGGATTACCCTCTAATAAGCTTCTATCCATATAAGCCCCAGGATCTCCCTCATCAGCGTTGCAGATAATGAATTTAAAATCGCTGTTTACTGCATCTTTACAGATTTTCCATTTGTAAGCTGTAGGAAATCCCGCTCCTCCTCTTCCCCTTAAACCTGAGTTTTTAACTATTTCGATAACTTCTTCAGAAGTTTTTTCAGATAAAACTTTGCTTAAGGCTTTATATCCTCCAACAGCCAAATAATCATCAATAATAGTTGGATCAACATAAATATTATTACCCGAAACAATTCGTTGCTGCTTGATATAGAAAGGAATTTCTTTTTCGTAAATGAATTTTTTACCTGTGCTGGGGTCGATGTAAAGAAGATCATCAATAATTTTATTATTTAGTATTGTTTGTGAAACTATCTCTTTAACACTTTTTGGTGAAAGCTTTTGATAGAAAATTCCTTCAGGAAGAATAACGATGTTAGGTTCGACTTCACAGAAACCGTGGCAGCCTGTCGCTCTTATTTTAACTTTATCCTGAATTTTTTGCCTTTTTATCTCTTTTTGAAAAGCTTGAACAATTTTTTCAGAGCCGCGTGCCTGTCCACATGTTCCATTCGAGATAACAACATAAGTTTCATAAGTACTATTTTTCCTTTTTATTTCAGCTCTTAATGCGGCTAAGTCTTTTATGCTTTGTATTTTTATCTCTCTCATGGTTTCGCTTCTTTCTTTCGGTATTTTTTCAAGATCGAATCAACATTTTTTATGTTTGTTTGAGCATAATAATTCCTGTCAACAACCACTACAGGCCCTATAGCACAGCATCCGAAACAGTTTACAGTTTCTAATGTAAATTCTTTATCTTCAGTCGTGTGACCTGTCATGATGTTCAGTTTCCTTTCGAATTCCTCTAAGACTTTAGGTCCACCTCTAACATGACAAGCGGTTCCAAGACAAACGGTGACAGTATGCTTGCCCCTGGGCTCGAGGCTAAAAGCCCTATAAAAAGTTGCGACACCAACAATATCAATTAATGGAATATTAAGGCATTCAGAAACTAAAATCAGTGCCTCTTGAGGCAAGTAATTGTATTCGGCCTGAATGTCTCGTAGAATAGGCAATAAGGCCTTTCTTTCAGAACTATGTTTCTTTATTAAGGATTCAATTTTAGAATAATAAGAGCGCATTGATTCACTCCCATATTTAGATTCTCTATTCCCTTTTTTCTATTATTTGACCAAGAGCCTCTTTATAAATAAATTTGATAAAAGTGATCTTTTTTCCCTGGAGAAAATGGCAAAACGCCATTTATTACGGGGGGAAATATATATTCCAAAATCATTTTTTCTTCTTTACGATATGCCCTAAATAAATTGGACATTTAAGATGATCTTTGCTAGTGCAATATTTTTCTTTGCTTGATCGACTGGGAATCATTATTTTCTTCTCGGATACTTTGCAATATCTCATTCTTGTTTCTTCATAATAAAAGGGACACTTCATTTTCCGCAGCGCACACTAGGATTTATAATGGCAAGAGATGTGCCAACAATTGATTGGACAAGAACGGTAGATAGAGAGATGTTTTAAGTTTCTGAATTTTAGATAGTTACAGAGATATTAATTCTTAAGTGGTTTTTTGAAGATAGAGACAGCTTAAGCTGGGTATGTATAATATTTCTTCAGGGATAGTTCCTAAATGTGTAATTTTTACACAATATATAATTATTCTAATCAGCTTCTTTTAAATTATATTTATCAATCTTATTATAGAGAGTTTTTCTCTCTACTCCTAAAATTTTAGCACTCTTGCTTTTATTCCAGTTATTTTCTTTTAGCACCTCATAAATATATTGCTTTTCGATTTCCTCTAATGGTTTATCAGGAATAAAAATACTCAGCTCTCCTTTTGGTTCTTTTTTAATATTTTGGAGTAAATATTCAGGTTTGATAACTTTGTCCTTACATAAAATACTTAATCGTTCAATTACATTTTCTAATTCTCTAATGTTTCCGGGCCAGTCATACTTCATCAACAAATCCAGGCCTTCTTTAGTTATAGATTTTTTGCCTCTTCCTGATTCAAAACCGTACTTTGTCAACATATAATCAACTAAAAGGGGGATATCTTCTTTTCTTTCTTTTAACCTGGGAAGAGATATCATGATTACGTTTAAACGATAAAATAGATCCTCTCTAAATCTTCCCTCTTTAACTTCTTGTTCTAAATCTTTGTTACTTGAGGCGATAATTCGAACATCGATTTTTATTAATTCTGTACCACCTACCTTTCTAAGTTCTCTCTCCTGAAGGACTCGCAATAAATTAATTTGGGCACTAAGGCTCATCTCTCCAACTTCGTCGAGAAAAAGGGTTCCTCCGGCGGCTAATTCAAACCGGCCTTTTTTAGCATAAGTCGCACCTGTAAAAGCTCCTTTTTCGTGTCCAAATAATTCACTTTCTAACAGTTCCCTGGGGATAGCAGCACAATTAGCAGCAATGAAAGGTTTATCTCGGCGGAGGCTTTTTAGATGAATGAGCCGAGCTATCACTTCCTTACCCGTTCCGCTTGCGCCTTGAATTAATACGGTTGAATTGCTATCAGCTATGTTTTCAACTAATTCCAGAATTTCCTTCATTTGTTGACTTTTGCCAATTATGTTCTTTAGGCTGTATCTATCTTCTAGCTGTTGTCGCAATAGAATGTTTTCAGCCAATAATTCTTGGTATTCTACTACCGCTTTCATTATTAATTCGACCTCATCCAATGAGAATGGCTTAACTAAATAATTATAAGCTCCTTCTTTCATAGCTCTAATAGCTGTTTCAATAGTTGCGTAAGCAGTCATGATTATAACTGCTGTATCAGGATTAATTCTTTTCACGGCTCGAAGGACTTCTATTCCATCCAAACCTGGCATCTTCATATCCACAAAAGCGACATTGAAAGACTCTGTCTTAATTTTTTCAATTGCTTCCATTCCGCTACAAACTGTTGCGACATTATATCCTTTTTCCCTTAACCAGTCTGACATAGTATCCCTCATGACAGCTTCATCATCTACAACTAAGGCTTTAATTTTATTAGACATTTATATTTCCTCATTAGTAGGTAGTTTGATGATAAAAGTCGTTCCCTTATCGGCTTCACTCTCCACTTCTATGCTTCCATTGTGTTCATCTATAACTTCGTAGACAATAGACAACCCTAAACCAGTCCCCATTCCTTCTGGTTTGGAGCTAAAAAATGGCTCAAACAGGCGAGGTAAGTTTTCTTCTGGGATTCCATGGCCAGTATCAGTAATTTCTATTTTGATAGTTTCATCTCTTTGATCATATCCAGAACGTACTTTTAATTTTCCACCTTTTGGCATGGCTTCTAAAGAATTTAAGATTATGTTCATTAAAGCTTGATGGATTTGTTGGCCATCAACCATTAGCTGAGGCAAATCTGCTTCTAATTCTTTAGATATCATTATATTTTGGACTGTAGCTTGAGGCTCTATTAGAGCTATTAATTCCTGGATAACAGTGTTAATATTTATCAAGACAGGGTGGAGATTTGGTCGCTTTGAAAAAGTAAGAAAATTCCGTACAATCCTTATGCACCGATTCAATTCTTGTTCAGAAGTCCGTAGATACTTAATTGAATCCCTGAAATCTTTTGGCTTCGGATTAGGCTTATTTATCTTAGTTGAGATTAGCTTTATACAGTTTGAGATCCCTCCCAGAGGATTGTTTATTTCATGAGCTACACCAGCTGCCAGCTGTCCCATAGCAGCTAATTTCTCAGCTCTCATTACTTGCTTCTGTTGTTTTTTAAATTGTTGGTCATACCTCTTTAACATCTCAACAATTTTCCCAGAAGCTAAAAGGGTAAAAATAACAATTACAATTATGGTTATTAAACCGATGATAAATATTATATTTTTCAAATGTTGTATTTCTTGAAACGCTTCAGAACGATCCTGTTCAACCATTAAGGACCATTCTATTTCTGGAATCCAAAAATAAGCACCTAAGACTTTTTTACCTCGATAATCAATATATTCTCCTACGCTACTTTTTCCTTTTTTGCATTCTTGCGTTCCTTTAGTTGATATTTTCTTTTTTAGCGTATGGCCAGGTTCAAATTTTGACTCTGTAAGAAAATAACCTTCTTTGTTAACCAGGTAGCTTTCGCCTGTTTTTCCGATCTCAATTTCTCTCATTAATTTGTTAATAACATCTAATTTGATTCTTTCAACTAATACTCCTAGTATCTCTTCCTGGGAATCTATTATTGGAGCTGCGACAACCATGGTTGGTCTGTGAGTCAGCGGAGATAGGAATATGTTTGTATTGAAAGTTCCTCCAATTATTGCTTCATGAAAATAGTCTTCATTCACCTCAATATTTTCCATCTTTTCCGTAGAGATAAGCATTTGGCCATTTTCATCTAAAATAAAAATTTCATCGTAAGAATCATATTTATTCTTTACAAGCTGGAGATATTTTTTTGCAGTTAAGTAATATTTTTCTTTAGTAAGAGAATCATTTTTTGGATTTACTATAGCTGCCAATGATTCCACTACTGTTGGTGACTGGGCAAAGACTTCTGCATCCGTATGGCGCTCAAACAACCATTTTTGGAGAGCAATTCCTTTATTTTTGGCTATCTCAAAAAGATGAGTTGAAATAGTATTATGAAGGGAATTTTTGAAACTAAAATAGGAAATAAGGGAAACGGTTAATAGTGGAACTAAAGATAAAACAAGAAATAAAATAATAAAATTTCTTTTGAGAAATTCATATTTCCTTTGCTCCGTTTTCACTATATCTTCGTTAATAATGTATAAAATTTACACATATTAAATATTACCTATTTCTTGTTGATTGTCAATACGGAGCAAAGATATGCGCTTTCCGCATTTTTTAGCGTAGTTTTGTTTAAGATTAAGAATTAAAACTATCATTATTGATTGCAGTAATCCAAAAAATGACACAAATTTTAATCACAAATTAAATATTGATTCTCTTTAATAAAAAGATTTCTTACTTAATCAGTATCGGCAATTTTGTAAATGCGAAAGGCTGGTTTGAGAATTTTAAGGGAGAAAAACCTTAAGTTTAAATAAGCTATAAAATTCAATCATTTGACTCTTCAAACATTCGCTGTTATGCTCTTGCCGGATTAACAAAGGAGGAGGAGTTCTGGGGCCATAATGAATAAAAGATTTTACCTTCCATTCTGGATAAAGCTTAACCTCGGGGGCCAAGCACACCAAGAATTAATTGATTTGACAAATATTCTTTAGCTCCTTACATTAGAAATTTCCTTTATAAAACAAAATATTTATCGGAACAAGGATGTTAGCTGCATATAATCAGAATCGGATCAAACTCTTTCAAGTCGGCATACTTATCTTTTCTTTATTTTGCTTCTTCTCATTCATCTGCCCTTACTCATTCTCTTCTTCTTCCTACTCAAGATCTCCCCCTATCCACCACGTCTTTGATTAAGAGAGAAAAAATTGAATCCTTATCTCCTAAAGACCTCTCTGAAGTCCTTTCTTATACTTCCGGGACATTTATCTCTTCTGGTTCAAAAAACGAATTCAGGATAAAAATCCGAGGATTTGAAAGCCAGAGAATTGTTTTGCTTTATGATGGGATACCTATTTATGAGCCCTTTTTTAATTCGTTTGACCTTAAGACCATCCCCGCTGAAGAAGTTGAGAATATAAAAGTTGTCAAAGGGGCTTCTTCTGTTCTTTACGGTCCCAATGCACTCGGGGGAGTTATTAATATCATTACCAGAAGACCCAATCCTCCCTCTTTTTCCCTGAAAACGCTTTATGGAAGCAACGACTCCTTCAACATTTCTTCCTCAGGCGCGATTAATTGGAAAAATGTCTTTTTCTCCGGTTTTGCGGAGAAAATACTATCAGAGAAAACAGCGATTATGAGAGAAAAAACATAACAGGTAAGGTGTATTTTTATCCCAACCAGAAGAGCGAAATACTCTTAGAAGCCGCTTATTACTGGTCAGAGTTTGGTGTTCCTATTGCTACAGAATATTACTTTCCACGCTACTGGAGATTCAAGAGTTGGAATCGTCTCCAGCTCAATCTCGGAGGCACATTTTCTTTGTTAAAAGACGGCCATCTTAAGTTTAGAAGCTACTATGTCAGGCACGATAACGTCCTTGATGCTTTCACAGACGTCAGTATGAATGAGCTGATGTGGGAGTCCACTTATAATAACGATTCCTACGGAGCCTTCCTTCTCGGTGCTTTTCCTTATCTGGTTCAAAATGAATTGAAATTTAGTTTGAATTATAGAGATGATAATATCAGAACTCAGGATGATAGGGGAGGGGAATGGGAAGAGTTTCAACACCAGACACTTTCCGTTGGATTCGAGAGTCATTTCAGCCTGAATCCAAGATTGAAACTGGTAGCAGGCGTGAGTCTTGATTATTTGAGGAAATATTCAGGAGATAATAAAGCATCATTAAATCCTATTTTAGGTCTAAAATTTAATCCTTACGATTATTTGGATATTCACTTGACCTTCTCTCAAAAGTCAAGATTCCCATCCATGAGGTCATTATACAGCTCGCTCGCTGGAAACCCGGATCTTAAGGATGAACTAGGAACAAGCTATGAATTTGGCTTGAGGTATGAAAGAAATTTCCTTCTCTCGGGTGCAATTTTTTACAACAGGATAAAAGATCTTATCAGTGCTGTTCGTTTACCCAGTGGATTCCAGACCAATTTAAATATCGGAAAAGCAAATATCTTCGGCTTTGAGCTGGAAGCCCAGAAAGCAGTCAGCCTGTTGAGCATTTCTGTTAACTACACGTATCTTACCGCGAGAAATGAAGAAGAAAATCGTCCGCTTGACCTTGTCCCTGAATCCCAGTTGAACTTTGTTCTGGATGTTACGGGTAAAAATAAACTTCAATTCACTTTGTGGGGACTTGCTGTCTCTGGTTCGGAGGTGAAAATCTTCGATGATATAGTTCGAATTCCCGGTTACTTTGTTCTAAATGCGATACTTTCGAAAAGTTTTTCAAATTTCACTATTTTCCTCAAAGCAGAAAACCTTTTCAATAAATATTATGTGACTGAGCCAGGATACCCGATGAGGGCGAGAACAGTAAGTGTTGGGCTGAAATTTAGATCAGGGGAGAGAGGAGCTAATTAGGCAACAGAAGATAAATTAAAACGGAAATAAAAAGTCTGATTAGATAATCCCGGATTGATAAAAAGAATTCCTGCTTTTTTCTACTTTTTCTTCGTTATTCTCTTCGGTTTCTTCTTCGTTTCCAGTCCTAAGGGTGCAACCCACTTAAGAATCTCTTTCTTTGCTCCTTTTTTCATGCCCTTTATCTTTAATCCTACTTCCAATTTATCACCTGACATTTTTTTCCAGGCAATTTCTGCTCTCAACGGGGTCTTTAGTCCTTTTTCTGGAACATAGAGTTCTAACTCTATATCGGAACCTGGATCAAGTGTAACAATATTAACAATTAACTTGCAGCCTCCACGGGAAAAATCATGAACTGTGGTTCTCTGGATTAATCTATCTTTACCTTCTGCTTGCAGCACGTGCGCAGGAAGCAAACACTTATACCGTTTATATTTTCTTCTTTCTTCAGTCATTTTATTTTTTAGTGTAGCGTGATAAAAAATGTTTTTGGCATAATTTTATTAGAATCCTATCTTTAAATGAACGAAGAGTCAACATTTTTTTAAAAAAATGTCGCATTATGTCTTTTTTTATCCTATAAAAGAAGTGAAAGAAAGAATTAAATCTATATTATTTCCACAGGAGGCAAATTTAATGAAAGAGAGAAATTTGAGAAAATTAACTTTTTTGCTCCCGTCTTTGATCATTGCCTTAGTTTTTCTGCTCTCTGGCAACTCAGACGGAAGAGATCAGGCTGGAAAGCTCCGTTTTGGAATTTTATTTACAAAAGAACTGAGTAAAGAGCCTCTTGACGGACGGGTGTTGTTGATGGTCTCCATGGATCCAAGCAGGGAGCCGAGGTTTCAGATTAGCGATGGTCCTGATACTCAATTAATTTTTGGTATTGATGTAGATGGGCTAAAACCAGGAGAAGTAGCTGCAGTAGACCAGAGTGTTTTTGGCTATCCGTTGAAAAGCTTATCAGAGATTCCGGTTGGTGAATACTGGGTCCAGGCTCTTTTCCATCGCTATGAGACTTTCCATCGAGCTGATGGTCATACGGTAAAACTCCCGATGGATAGGGGAGAGGGGCAGCATTGGAACCGGGCGCCTGGCAATTTTTATAGCACTCCGCAGAAGGTGGGGATCGATCCTGAACAAGATGAAATGATAAAAATTACCCTCAATGAAAAAATCCCTCCAATCCCCGAACCCAAAGATACGAAATACATCAAACATGTGAAAGTCCAGAGTAAACTCTTGACGGAATTCTGGGGCCGTCCCATGCACCTCGGTGCTTGTGTTCTTCTGCCTGAAGGTTTTGATGAACATCCTGAGGCGCGCTACCCCCTCGTCATTAATCATGGCCATTTCCCCTACACTTTCAGCGGATTTCGGGAGATTCCACCTGACCCGAATCTTAAGCCTACCTATAGCAAAAGATTCAAACAGGATGCATACAACAAGACTGTTCAAGAATATGCCTATAAATTCTACAAAGATTGGACGAGCCGAGACTTTCCGAGGATGGTTGTTATAGAAATTCAGCACGCTAATCCTTATTATGATGATTCTTATGCTGTGAATTCAGCTAATCTGGGACCCTACGGAGATGCAATCACCTATGAGCTCATCCCTTATATCGAGAAGAAATTCCGTTGCCTTGGAGAAGGCTGGGCGCGTTTTCTCTACGGTGGTTCGACAGGCGGCTGGGAAGCTCTAGCTGTCCAGGTGTTTTATCCCGACGAATACAACGGTTGCTATGCGGCCTGTCCTGACCCGATCGATTTTCGCGCCTATGGCATTGTTAATATCTATGAACACAAAAATGCCTATTATGTAGAAAGCGACTGGAAGCGAACTCCGAAGCCAGGGCACCGGAATTATCTGGGTGAGATCAGTTCTACCCTTGAAGAGATGAATCACCGGGAACTTGCACTCGGAACGAAAAGCCGCTCTGGTGACCAATGGGACATCTGGCAGGCAGTATATTCACCAGTCGGTGAGGACGGCTATCCAAAGCCTGTCTGGGATAAGCTGACTGGCGAAATAGATCATTCTGTGGCTGAATACTGGCGTGAGAATTATGACCTTCGATACATCCTGGAAAGAGACTGGAAGACACTCGGTCCCAAACTTAAAGGAAAAATCCATATCTACTGCGGCGATATGGATAACTATTATCTAAACAACGCTGTCTATCTTATGGAAGAGTTTCTCGAAAATACAAAAGATCCTTATTATGATGGAGTCGTGGATTACGGAGACAGAGCAGAGCATTGCTGGAATGGAGATCATACAAGACCGAATGCGATTTCACGGCTTAGATACCATCAGATGTATATTCCCAAGATTTTGGAGCGAATTCTTAAGACTGCACCACCAGGAGCAGACCTGAAAAGCTGGCGGTATTAAGTTTTAACGGGTATAGAATTTTTTGTGAGAATTAAAGATAAAAGGAGGTGAGCTCATGGCTATGGCAATCACGAGCTTCAAGATTGACGGCTATTGCGTGCAATTATATGCAATCGACAGAAAAGGGGGCAGAACAAGATGGGGTGATAAGACAATTCTCCTGTATTCGGGAGGAGAACAGGTAGCCCAAGCTGTTTTTGCAGGGGAGGGCTTTAGTCCGCCTGAGCCTTATTTTTCAGCAGGAAAAATATATTATTTTGCCCAAGCCAGCATGTATGGAGCAGTGATCGATTTGCTGCGTAATGAGAAGACGGTACATATCGCCTGGAAGCCTGTTTCAGACCCGAAAGAAGCGCGAGACGGAGATGCATTTTTCTATACTGGAGAAGAGCCGGCATAAGAGAAATACCAGAAATAAAGCTGATGTCAGATTACTATCGTAAGGTCTATGAGAGATGGTATAAGAGATTTTCCTATATATACGATCCTTTTATAAAAACATTTTGTTTCTTTTTTAACGGTGGTTTTGGCGGAGAGCGGAGATGGCGGGAATTGATAGTGGATTGGATTGATCCTCAACCTCGCGAAAAAATATTGGACATCTGCAGTGGAACGGGGACTTTGACCATAATGATTGCTAAAAGACTGAGAGGGAGAAGTAATTGGTCTTGAGCTTTCGCCCGCTCAATTAAGAATTGCGAGAAAAAAAGAAAAACATGAAGGTCTCTATTTCTTGGAAGCAGATGCCCAAAATATGCCCTTTTCAGATTGCTGTTTTGATAAGGAAGTTATCTGTGGAGCGCTTCATTGTTGAGCATAACAATCCAGATAAAAAGTGGAAAGCATTGGTGTTTGATTTTATTGAGCGTTTTAATCCCGAATACTCAACGTACAAAAACATGCTAGATTCCGGGGTGAAAAATGAAATCAGACGAGCTGGGTTCAAAATAATTAAAAAGGATATAATCAGTTGGGATTTTTTTCAAATTATCTTAGCAGAGAAATAAATATGGAAATTCGAAGTTTAGACACCTGTTTAATTTCAACATAATCAGGGGTTAGATGATATAGTCTCAGCATGAAAATGCTTAAGAAAGCCGTATTTTCTGCGATAATTCTGTTTTTTCCCCTAATTCTCTTTTCACAGGATATAATCGAGAAGATTGAGATAGTCGGGAATACGAGAGTACCTCAGGAAACAATACGCTATTATCTTTTTATGAGAGACGGAAGCATCTTTAACAGGGATGTGCTGAGGAAGGATTTTAGAGTTTTATGGTCCACAGGATTTTTTTCCAATATTAAAATAGAAGAAGAGCAAGGCACTAGGGGAAAGATTATAAAAATCACGGTTGAGGAGAATCCTGTCATCAGGAACATCACTTATAAGACGGGCAGAAAGCTGAGGGAGGATGATATCGTCAAAAAATTAAAGGAGAAGGGAGAATATATCATCCCTTATTCCTTTTACAGTCCCTATAAAATCCAGTTAATCAAGGCGACAATAGAGGAGCTGCTTGTGGAGAAAGGACTTTATTCTGGAGAGGTTAAAACTGTTGTGGACGATAAAGAAAAAAGCAGGGTAGATTTAATCTTTGAGATCAACGAAGGAAAGAAAATTAAGATTGGTGAGATAGTGTTTGAAGGAGAAGCGAAGTTACCTTCGAGCGTTCTTCGAAAGGCTATGACAGAGAACAAAAAACATGGAATTATATCTTGGATAAAACGGAAGGATGTATTTAAGCCAGATAAACTTGATGATGATTTAGCCGGCATAAAGCATAAGCTTCAGGAGCATGGGTACATGAAGGCAGCAGTCGGTGAGCCAAAGATAGAGGAGATTAAAAAGAGTTCTATTTTCTTGAAGAAGCAGAAGATGAAGAAGATAATTATTCCTGTTGATGCTGGCTCACGTTATACGGTAGGCGAGGTTAAGATTGAAGGGAACAAAGTTTTTTCGACAGAGGCCTTAAGCAGGTTCATTAAATTCAAGAAAGGCGAGATTTACAGCGCAAAAATTAGAGAAGAAAGCGTTAAAGATATAGGGGGGAGTTATCGGAACAAAGGCTATCTTTATGCCCGGATAATACCAGTAGAGAGTCTTGACACGGAGAGGAAAACTGTCAACGTTACCTTTAATATAACTGAGGGAGAGCTGACCTATTTGAACAGGCTCGAATTCAGGGGAAATACTTTTACCAAAGACAAGGTTATAAGGCGAGAAATGCTCATCAGAGAAGGGGATAGGTTTGATTTTTCATTGTTTGAAGAGTGCATTCAAAGGATAGGGCAGCAAGGAATTGTTGGGTTGGAGAGAGAGCCGCAGATAACCCGAAATCCTGATAAACCTGCTCATATCGACGTCACGCTTCATGTTGAGGAGCTTCAGAAGAGCTATTATCTTTTTTCTGGTGGATATAATGGCTATGGAGGAATTTTCGGAGCTTTTGACTATTCTCATGTAAATTTCTTGGGCACAGGCAAAATCTTAGAACTCACGCTAGATCATGGAGAGAGGATTAAAAATTATAAGTTTGGCTTTTCTGAACCTTATTTTCTTGATTATCCGATTAGCGTTGGGTTTAACGCTTATTATCACGACATTATATTTCCCGATCTTTATGACCGCAGAGGAAAGGGAGCTGATTTAACAATCGGCGCCAGGTTTAAGAGATATTGGAGAGCAAGCTTCACCTACAGCTTTGAAAACGTAAATGTAGAGCTTCCTGAAGAAAATAGCGGTGAAGATGTGGACCCAGTTTATTCCGAAATGTTTGGGCTGGGTGAACATAATATGAGCAGCCTAATCCCGGCGTTTTCCCGTTCTACTCTTGACAGCCCTATCTTCCCCACCAGGGGATCTTTATATTCAGCGTCATGCAAATTCGCCGGATCGTTTTTAGGAGGAGATATAAGTTTGATCAAGCCTCGGTTCGAATGGAGCTTTTTCC
>SMTZ1_10004589_pt1 | contig 20355 bp, 20 predicted proteins | sample DeeMarSWOR136_30_FD_25667 | JGI IMG/M metagenome (IMG submission 25667) | reverse complement strand
CATCTTGGATCTCGGGAAATCCAGGGATCAGGTTGTGGATTCCTTCCCGCTCCCCGACAACGGTCGAGTGGAGCGAAACATCGAAGACGAATCCTCCCGGCCGTTTGAAGGTCGTGGCGTATCCACCCGGAACGGAGTGCTGTTCAAGAACCAGCGCCTTAAAATCCTGTCTGGCAAAAGCCGCCGCACAGCTCAACCCGCCGAGGCCGGAGCCGATGATCACGGCATCAAATTCGTTCTCATCCTTGTTTTTATCCTCACCTCTCGGGAATGAACTCCAATCCAGGGCCAGGACGGGAATGCCCGCCAATAACGATTTCAAAAAATCTCTTCTTTCAATACCTTTCGCAGACATTGAAATACCTCCTTTATTCTTTATGATAAAAGATTCAGAGAGTCGCTGAATCACTCACTAGGCTACTAAAACCAACCTTAAATCCATGACGTTGGTGAAGGTGGGACCCGTGATCAGCAGATCATCTAATTTCTGGAAGAAATGATAGGAGTCGTTTTCCCGGAGATATCGTTCTGGATCCAAACCGAGGGACTCAGCCCGGCTCACCGTGAATCCATCGGCGATGGCTCCGGCGGCATCCGTGGGCCCGTCCGTGCCATCCGTCCCCCCGCTCAAAACCACAACCTCGTTCCATCCGGCTATATCGAGGGCTGCCGCCAGGACAAATTCTTGATTCCGGCCGCCGAGTCCCTTCCCTCTGATGGTGACCGTTGTCTCTCCGCCAGAGACGACACAGGCCGGTCTCGACAGAGGGATCTCTCTTGTCATAATCTCCTTGGCGAGGGCAGCATGGACCTTGGCGACTTCCCTTGTCTCTCCCTCGATGAAGGTGGACAGGACCAGGCTGTGATAGCCCATTGCCGCGGCTTTTCCCTTAGCAGCCTGCACCGCCAGAATATTGCTGCCGATGATGAGGTTCTGAGTCTTCTCAAAGGCCGGATCATTGATCTTGGGCGTCTCCTCGATGTCTCCTCTCTTTCCTCTCTCCAGGTAGTCGATAACAGCAGAAGGTATGACCTCTCGAATATTGTATTTTTCTAGAACATGGAAGCAGTCACTGTAGGTACTGGTATCGGGAACCGTCGGCCCAGACGCGATGCTTTCCAAGTTATCTCCGATGACATCGGACAGAATAAGGGAAACCAAGCGAGAGGGAAACACCAGCCGGGCCAAACGTCCTCCCTTAACCCGGGAGAGGTGTTTTCGCACAGCGTTGATCTCGTGGATATTCGCCCCAGATTCCAGAAGGATCTTGGTTGTCGACTGTTTATCCTGAAGGGTCAAGCCTTCACCAGGACTCGGGAGCAAGGCCGAGCCTCCCCCTGAGATCAGGCAGAATACAAGATCCCGGTCCGAAGTCTTTTTCACGAGCTCGATGATCTGTTGGGCTCCATCGATCCCAGCCTGATCAGGAACGGGATGTCCTGCCTCTTTGATACGAACCTTTTTTAAGGGGACAGAATGATTATACTTGACCTGGACGAAACCAGCTTTCAGCCGATCGCCGAGAAGGTCCTCGAGCGGCTGGGCCATGGCCGCCGAAGCTTTGCCGGCACCGATGACATAGATGCCTTCGTAATCACAAAGATCATAAGTCTGGCCGCCAACGATTAAGGTGTTCTTTTTGAGCTGGAGGTGTCGCTGAACTGCATTGAGGGGGTCAACGGCCTTTACACCCGAGAGGAAGATTTCTTTGGCATCTTTCCGGAGTTGAGCCCTGTCTTTCATCCCGAGTGACCCATATCACTTTTTTCCTGATCTTAGATTTTACTGGATCGGCAATCTGCCTTATATCACAACCGCCGAGGAGGGTCAATTCTATCCCTGCGGAGGCAGGTGCAGGAATGACAGAGTGACTGAATAACGGATTTACGGTGTTACTGAGTGACTGATTTATTGAATTTTAGCGAGTTGGACGTTCACCCAGAAATTGTATGTCTTGGGAGTCCCTTTGGTTCTTGGCATTGAGCCAGCTCCCACTCCTCTGTCCATGGCTTCTTTGGGACTGACAGCAGGTTCCATAGGTTTATTAGCAGAGTCTGAACCCCTCACTACTCTGGCCATCCTAGTTGCTTTCTGCTGTTCGGTCAAGCCTCCCCACTCAAAACAGACCGTGAACAACTCACCGGGTTTTGCTCCTACACCAGGGGCTGTTTCGGTCTTTCTCTCTAAAGGAATCGAAAACTCGTAGACGATTCCGTTTGGCTGCTGGGCTGACCTAAAAATGACCGGCTCGACATCTTCACCCCCTGAGGCATCTTCCTTTGTCTTGTCCTTGGTGATCACCCGGGCGTTGTGGATAAAATATTGGGGCTGACTCCGGATTTCATTCTTTTCTTCTTCGGAAAGAGGGCCTCGTCTTTTCTCCATCAAGGCGATGAATTGTTCAGGTTTCAGCACCATTTTCATAAAATTTATGCCGTACTCCTTCTTCTTCTTTCCCTCTAAATTGATCCAGATGGTCATGCCCGTGGCATCGATGGAGCTTAAATACTCTGGGTCTTTGAATATAAACAAAGCGAACAAATTCTCGCCGTCGTTCCCAAAGGCATACTCGGTTTGAAGCTTCTCTTCAAATAAAAGTGCTTCCCCGGCCCAATCCTGGCTGGAACCATCGATGTTCAGGGCTGTGGAGACCCATTCGCATTTGACAGTCTTCTCCTTAGAATGTCCGATGAACGAAACAGCAATAACCATTGTCAACAATAAAAAAATTGTTTTTATTATGGACCGTTTCATCTGAACCTCCTCGCACTGAAAATTATACCAAAACTTAATCCTCAGCAAAAGCTTAAGATGGAGCTGTAACCTCCCTGTTTCCTCTTCTCGGGCGAGGTATGAACCCGTTTCCTGCGGCTGAGGAAGCATCGATCTTCCCGACAATGGGTTCCCCACAGCAAGCCGCGGGGCACATCAAGCCATGGTCAAACAACTTCCTGGAGTAAGACTTCGTATCCTTCGCGAATCGGAGGCGAGGCGTAAAAGTTAACGAATTTTGCTATCTGCTCCTGGTAGAAACGATTGCTTTCATTGGCCAGGACATCCTCCTCACTCTCCCAGAGAGAGAAGGAAATCCCATGCCCTGTTTGGCGGTTGACCAGCAGATAAATTCCCTTGAATCCTTTTTGGCCTTTGGTCGCCGGAACAACACTCTCTTCGTAGCGCTTTATAAATTCATCAATCCTGTCGAGTTTGATTTGGGCTTTCGTCAGACGGGCAAACATATTCCCTCCTTTTTTAGCCTGCTTTTCTTTTTTTCGCAGGATGTCTTTATTTTCCCTTCTTTTTACTTATTTTATTATCGTCAACGTCAAGCCATTGTCAATCTTTGTCTTTATGAGGGTCTGACCACGAACAAAAAATGTGGTAGGATAATTCAGGGATTTTCTTCCTTCCCCTAATGACAAGAAGGAGGGTCCATCGCTCATGTGGAAAGAAAAAATTTTTAGGGTGTTTCGAAGGTATTTTGTGACAGGGATGATCGTTATCATTCCCTTGTGGATTACCGTCTTGATCGTCCGGGTCGTTGTGAAATGGATAGATGGAACTTTTGATTTACTCCCGGACTCTATCCATCCTCAAACCTATATTCCCTTCCGCGGTGTCGATTACGTCATCGCTCTTGTGCTCATCATCCTCGTTGGTGCCTTGGCGAGTAATTATTTCGGCCGGAAATTATTCAACTTGGGGGAAAGGTTCCTGGCCAAAATCCCTGTCATCAAAACCATCTACCAAGGGATCAAGCATTTGACAATCGGGGTTGTCGGTGAGAAAAAAATATTCCAGCGCGCCGTTCTCCTGGAGTTCCCGATCAAAGGCCTCTTTTTTATCGGGTTTGTGACAGGGGAGGTGACTTCGGTGATTCAATCGACTGAGACCAAGAAACTGTTAAAGATATTCGTGCCCACAACGCCCAATCCGACCTCTGGTTTCTTCTGTATCGCGGCTGAGGATGAAGTGAAACCCCTTGAGATCAGTGTCGATGAAGCCTTTAAGCTGATCATCTCGGCCGGGTACGCAGACCTGAAAATTGATTAACCCAGGGAAAAATGGCAGAATAGGGAATCATTCAGGAAGAAAATCCATGATTGCTGAAAACATAAAGTCGCTATCAGGGTCCAACCAAGTCCTGATTCTGCCTCATGATAACCCAGACCCTGATTCGATTGCCTCTGCCTGGGGTTTGTCCTATCTTCTTAAGAAAAGAATGCAGATATCTTCGACCATTGCCTACGGTGGGCTGATCGGCAGAGCAGAGAACAGAGCCCTCGTCAGAGTCCTGAAAATCCCGCTCACACCATTTTCTCATCGCCTTCTCCAAGATCAAACTCCCATCATCATGGTTGACTGTCAACCGCACACAGGAAACAGCTCCCTGCCCAAGGAGATTATCCCGGAGATCATCATCGACCATCATCCTTTAAGGAAGACGACTAAATACAAACAATGGGCTTACATTCGAGAGCAGATCGGAGCGACCAGCACCCTTGTCGTTTCCGCCTTAAGAGATTTGAGGCTGCCAATAGCTAAAAAACTAGCCACAGCTCTCTTCTATGCTATAAGGAGCGAGACCAAAGACCTTGGCCGCGAAGGCAGCAAACAGGATTATGAAAACTACTTGTATCTCCTTCCCAAAGTGGACTTTAAGGCCTTGTATCGCATCTCCTTCCCTCCCCTTTCAGCAGAATATTTCCGGAGTGTCAAAGAGGCCCTCGACAAGAGCACTGTTTTTAAATCTGTGGTGACCTGCTCGCTCGGCCCGGTTCCTTACCCAGAGCTTCCGGCTGAGATTGCCGATTTTCTGATCCACAGGGAAGGAATCCGTTTGAGCTCTGTTATGGGTTTTTTCGAAGGCGACATCTACCTCAGCCTCCGTTCGATCCGGACTGATGTTAACGCTGCAGACATCATGCAGAAAATGGTCAGAGGATACGGCTCTGGAGGAGGTCATACGGTTATGGCTGGCGGAAAAATCCCCAGCATCCCCTTGTATAAAGTGAAAGACATCGAAAAAATCATCACCAGACGCCTCCTGCGATTTTTTTTACTTTCCCGGATCAAGGGCAGAAAGCTTTACTAAAGCGGTCACGAGAGTGCTTTCTGAGCTCTGTTCATGGTATTTGCCACTTTCTGAAAATAGTCTTTGCCTTAGGAGGAATTTTTAAATATACTCATTTTTAATCATGAATCTGGATTGATATTAGGAGAATGAAGAAAATCCTGATCGTGGACGACGACCGAGTCACCATCACCTTGCTCCAGCAGATCCTGGCCAAAAGCGGATTCGATGTGGTCACGGCCAAGGACGGCGAGGAGGCCTACGAGCGCGCTCAGGAAGAAAATCCGGATTTATTGATCAGCGATATGCTTATTCCAAGGGTAGATGGTCTTGAACTCTGCAAAAGAGTCAAAGAAGATCCCTTCCTCAGCCGGACTAAAGTCATGCTCATGACGGGCGTCTACAAAGGCGTGACGTTCAAATTCGAGGCCAGGGACGTAGGGGCCGATGACTTCATAGAAAAGCCCTTTGACAGAGACGATTTGCTGCATCGAGTGAAACTTCTTATCGGTGAGGGCCAAGGGACGCCCGAATCCAATCCTGGTTGAATCCTTCTTCCAGGATCTTCTTTCCCATTCTATTCGCTATACTTGACTGGGGATGGAGCTTTCCAAGTAAACACAACTCCGACCAGGAAAAACAACATCCCGGCAAAAAGATACATGTTTCGGTATCCATAAAGATCGGACACCCAGCCAAAAAACATGGACCCTATCCCCAGTCCGACGTCGAACAGAGTGAGATAAAGGCTGATGGCCAAACCTTTGTTAGCCTGACCCAGGATATCGATGATGTAAGTGCTCAAGGCAGGAAAGATAAGCCCCTGTCCAAAACCTCCGATAAACCCGGCTAAAATAAGCATCCAAAACTCACTGAGCTGAGAAATCAAAACCAGGTTAAGGCTGATGATACAAACCGATGGGAAAATGACTTTCTTCCTTCCATAGCGGTCAGAGATACCTCCAATGCCGAGGCGGGTGAGGATGGCGGCTGCAGAAAAAGCCATGAAAAAAGGACCAACCCTCTCGAACGGAATCGATTTTCCGAAGAGGGCAATAAAATAAACAACCGCTCCCCTGACAGCTCCATGAAAAATGGGCAAGAAGGATATCAAGAGGACAATCAGGAAAGAGAGGTTTTTGAGCGATTGAGGCCTGTGGAAATGTCCCGAATTATTGGGCCGCATGACCTCCTTGGTGAACAGAATACACAACAATGAAATAATCAAAAGTACGACACCCGTGTTGTAAAGACCGCTGAAACCAAACTGCCTGACAATCTCCTCGGCCAGTAGCGGCCCGAGAGCACTGGAGAGAAGACCAGCTATACCGATAATCCCCAAAGAGTGAGCGAGTCTTTCCAAAGGAGCCAAGTCAGAGCAGATAGTCAGCGTAGCTGTCATACTCACGCCCCACAAAAAGCCAATCCCAAAAAGAGAAATCGCCCGTCTGCCTTTAACATCCAAAAACCGCCCGACAAAAGGACGAAAAAAGATGGCCGTCAGGCTGTGAATGCCCATGATCAGGCCAATTCGGCTCTTCGGGGCATCGAACTGCTTGAAAAAGAGCGGAAAGATAAAGAATAACGAAACACTCATGAAGAGAAGAAAATACCCTAATAAGGCAAGAATAAAATGCCTGTTCCAGACCGTCGTGTTTGGCTCTACTCTTTCCATGCTTGGATTCAAGCTCTCTTCAATTTTTTAATCTCCTAGTGTAGTCAATGGGGAGCCTCCGGTAAAGAAAAAATTCTGAGAGGATCTAAATCCGTGAGAAGGGTGAGGGTGGGGGGTCGTCAGCACGCTGATTTCCCCAGCGAGGAAATCAGCTCCCGTTCGGACTTCACTCTCCTCTCCCTTCAGGAGAGGAACCGTGCCCGTTCAGTCCTCACAGGGGCTTCCTCACCCCCCATCCCTCACCCTTCTCAATTCAATATAGATATTTAATCCATTAAGGTTTCGGAGATGTATCCTTTTGAGAGAGAGGTGCTGGCTGTTTTGGGTTTGGGGAAAATAAGCAAATAGGGGATAATGAAGGAGGGTTGTCAAAAACCTTGCCCAGCCAGCTCAACAAGGTTTGACATTATTTTACCAGAACAAAAGAAAAAAACAACTCTTTTTTTGAAAGAATTTACTGAATTTTTCCTTTCGTCATCCCTTTAATAGTAAAGCAAGCCTGGTTTCCCGCTTCCGCGGGAATGACTCCTTCCCTCGTCATTCCTGTCCCTGCCGGAGCTTGCACTTGAGTAATCAGGTGCAGGGACAGGCTCCAGCAGGGATCCAGGGATGAGGGCTAAAGTCCTGGATTTACATATTCCTGATCAGCCTAAAATTCCCGGTCCTGGCTGCCTCGAGGATTGGAGCCAGATAACCATCAACCATCCCGGAATCAAGAGGAACAGGCATACTCTTGAGTTTCATCTCCAGCTGTGGGTCCTTGGCTGCGGCAAGAATCCTCTTTATGTGCTCCCCACTGTATCCTTGGATCTCGTCCAGTGTGGTAGGCAAACTCAATCTCTGAGCCAAATTCAACATACCAAAAGCGACAGCTTCCGCTAAATCTCTTCCTGTGAGTTCGGCAGCTCCGGGAGCCACGAGTCCATACTTGGCATAGATTTTGATCAGAATCTTGAGTTGTCTTTGGATGGCGGGAGAGAAAAACACCGTAAAATACGGACTCATGATGGCACAGGCTCGCCCGTGACTTAAAATGTCGACAAGAGAAAAACTCGTCAGATGAGGGCCGCTTGTGCCTCCGACCATGATGGCATACCCCCCCAGATCGGTCCCCAATCCCAAATCCTCCCGCGCCTCGATATTCTCACCATCGCCCAAGGCTTTTTCGACGGATCTGATGATGAGTTCTAGACCCGTTTCTGCGATCTTCTGAACCTTAGAGAAGTTGGCCTCTGAAGCCCCGAAAAACACCTCTAGACAGTGGGACAGGCCATCAAATGCCCCATCCACAGTCAAGCTGGGTGGCATCGTCCTGGCCAAGGCGTAATCGAAAAGGGCCTTGGGCGGAATTATGGCCTCATCGGCCATCAATTTCTTCTGGCTTTTCTGGACGTTCGTTATGTTCGAGTATTTTGTCAGATGGGCTGCCGAACATGAAGCGGTTTGGACAGCCACAAGGGGGATGAGACTTCTGCCGATGGAGTCAACCTTTTGAGTGACCCTGCCGACTCCAAAATAGTCCTCGCAATCTCCCCCCAAAACAGAGAGGACATTGGCCGCCTTGGCCGCGTCGATGCCTGAACCGCCGGCAACAACGACGATACAGTCTGGGTGAGCTCTTTTTATTTCTTCGACCAACCGCAGCACATCTTCCTGAGGAGCATTTGGCCGCGCACTCTGAACAGGGCCTATGACCTCATTTCCTGCTTGTTCAAGCGACTGGATTATAACGGAGAATTCTTTTTCACTGCGCGCTCTAATGTTCGTGATGAGGAGGGCTTTCTTGCCAAATGGGGAAGCCAACTCCCCGACCTTATCCAGGCAGCCGACTCCGAAAACGTAAGACTTCCCCTTGAACTCGAGGAGTAATGCCTGCGCTGATTTTTTGAGCTGCTTCATCCCCTTCTCCGTCTCTTCCAGGATATCATTCTTTTACTCCTGATATTGTAGCGAAATATTTTGCGTTCCAAAAGCCAGAGCTGATGATTTAAGCCCTTCTCTGCCTCTCAACACCGAGCCTGCGCAGGCAGGGATTACAAGAGGAGGGGGCCGGTGTAGTAAAGAGAGGAAATGGCCCCCTTATTCTAATGAACCTTATGGGTGATGAGGACGCCTCTTTTTTTCAAGGCGGCCATAAAGGGTTCGTACAGACGGGAATGAAACACATTTTCAGGGAACAGGCTCCCTCTCCGCCGAATCTCACCTGAGACGATCATCTGGGCGGCAATCGAAGCGGGGAAACTGGTTGTCTTGGCCATCGAAGTGAATCCTTTATGCTCATCAAAGTGGTCAACCATCTCAAAAACATGGGTTCGGGTTTTTCCAGACTTTTGACCTATCACGATGACTCGTAAGAGAGTCGCATCTCTCTCTTTTCCCAATTTCAGCCGCGAATCCAGAAGCACCTCGAGAACCCGACGGGGAACGACCTTCTCGCCGCCGACGAGGACAGGCCGGGTGGAAAAAAGACCGCAGTCTCGTAATGTCTTGATCTCTTCAGCATGCCCCTTATGCCGGATCGTTTTTTCCCAGAGCTCTTCTCTGACTTTCCCCTTCATCGTCTGAATTAAGGAATTCAGGCCATCCGTGAAAAAACATTCCATCTCTGAAAAGGGCGCGCTAAAGGAGACAGATTCCACTCCAGAAAGCGGAGGGACCGTCTTGGCTCGGCCGCCTAGCAGAATAGGCACCTGTCGTTGGTATAAGCCGAGAAGACTGTTAACCGCATACAAAATCCTGTATTTTAACGGAGGCTTAGGCTGAACAGGGACGCCCCCGACATGGATGAGAGCCTTATCTGTCCTATCCAGAAGATGAACACCCCGGCCCACGCAAACATTGGTGATCCCTGGTGACACTCCCATTCCAGAGAGTAAAGTCAGCCCTTTCTTCCTGGCTCGCGCATCAAATTCCTGCCGGGCGGCTGTGAATTCTCCCACCAAGTCAACAAAATGCAGCCCAGCTTGAACAGCCGCCTCCATGGCCAGCAGGCTGTGTTTGTGAAGGAGGGCAGAGAGCACCACATCCTGATCTTTGAAAACACCATCCCTTTGCCCTTTCTCCTCTACGTTTGCCTGAATCAGACTCAATCTTTTGTACTGGATAAGAGCCGAAGCGGTTTTTAACTGTTTCCTATCGTAATCTACGAGTGTCACGCTATTCCTGACATCAGACTCTAGAAGGTCCCTGGCCAAGACAACCCCCATTTTCCCGGCTCCGAGTACCAGATAATTTCCCATCTTTCCTCCTAAAAAATTCCAATTATTAGATATATAACTGAAGTAGCCAAGGCTACTGCCAGAGCATAGGGGAGCTGAGTCCTGACATGATCGATATGATCGCAAGCACTTCCTAGGGAAGACAGGACGGTGGTGTCGGAGAGCGGCGAACAATGATCCCCAAACACTCCTCCCCCGGCCGCAGCCGCAACCGTAGCCAAAACTAGAGGAGACACCTGCCCCTGGCTGGATTCGAAAGCCAAAGGAATGGCAATCGGGACGATGATAGCGTAAGTCCCCCAAGATGTACCCGTTGCAAAGCTGATAAAGGCACTGATCAAGAATATAGCGACAGGTAAGAGTCCAGGAATCAGCCAGCCTTGGCTTATCCCGATGACATACTGAGCAGTTCCCATTTCCCGGCTGACCATGTTTATCGCATAGGCAAAGGCCAGGATGAGAACAGCAGGCATGACCCCTTTGATGCCGGCGAGTACGGTTCCCATCAAACCTCTCAGGTTGTCGACTCTCTGGAAGAGCATGAACACACCGAGGACGACTGTAGCCAGCATGAAACTGTCCAGGACGCGGGCCTGACCGGTTGCAAAAAAAGTGGCCAGGTTAACAGCGATAACTATGAAAACCGGGATAAAAAAATTCATCCAGATATTGGGCTTCCCTTGTGAAGAAACCATAAGGCTCGTCAGCTCAGCGCTCATCATCGGGACCGAGCCTGAACGGAGCGCTTCTCCTTTGGTCATCGCCCTTCGTTCCGCTGCTCTCATCGGGCCAAACTCCGGGATAACCTTCCAGGCAATCAAAGCCACCATCGCCACCGACAGCAGGGAATAAAAATTGAAGGGGATGGACTTGATAAACAGAGCCATCGCCTCTCTCTTATCCAGCAAAGGCCCGATTCCGATCATCAGGCTGGTGATAAACACTGCCCAACCTGTAATCGGAGCTAAAACACTCACCGGTGCCGAGGTCGAATCGCAGATATAGGCCAATTTTTCCCTGGATATCTTGGCCTTATCAGTCAGCCTGCGCATCACCGGGCCGACAAACAGAGGACTGAAATAATCGCTGAAGAAGATGAACATTCCCAATCCCCAGCCCAAGAATTGAGTCTGCGAGCGGGATTTGGTCAAGTGCCTGACTCTCCGGGAAAACATATCCACAGCTCCACAGCGCTGGTAAAAAGCGACGAGAATCCCGATGCAGATCTCGATCAGGCAAACCCACATGAAATCCCGGCTGCCGAGAGTCTTAACCAGGAGTTCAGGAAATCCAATCAATCCCTGACCCATCAGAAGCACACCGAGCAAACAGGCAATGGCCAGGCTGAAGACGGGCTCTCGGGTCAGAAAAGCTAAGAGGATGGCCAGCAGAGGGGGGATTAAAGACAGCCAGCCGTATTCCATAGAAGTGCAGCCAAAAAAATCTTTTAACTTATCTTATTCAGCGCGGGCTTTAAAAGCAATATAAGAGGGCTGGGATTTTAATGATCATTTTTTTCCTTTATTTTGAATTTTTTGGAATCTTCTTATCAAACGGAAATAACCTGACTCACTCCGAATTCGATAATCAGTATAAGACCTTATCTTCTCCCTTTTCCTTTATCATCTCGGCCACTTCTTCCAAAAGCAGCTCTTTACGCTTGAGGACGGCCTTGATTTCTTTATCTGTCAGATAGGGTCCGGCGGCCTTTTTGATCGTCTCAAAATCCAAAGCCCTAATTTTCTCTATGAATGCCCGGGGAAGCTGCCTGAAGAGCTGTGCCTCCTTTATTCCGTTTTTCCCATACATCAGATGTTGCTCGAATTCTTTTCCAGACCGGAACGATTGAGAGTGGTCGATCAAGATCATCCGCCAATCCTCGGTGTAATGAATATTCTCCTGGGTCCGGTCTGCGTTGGCAATCAAGCTGTCAAAGGCCCGGGCCAGGTATTTCGTCTTGTTCAGGTGATCCAGCTTCTCTTGAGGCATGGGAATTTTTTCTTCCATGATTTCAAGGAGGTTGTACTCATACACGCACCAGAGCTGCAGAGAGCCGGATTTTCCGTTGTACTTCCTCTCTACTGTAGGCGGTACCATGTTCAGCTCGAGAAGCTTATCCATCTCATAGGCCGCTATTTCGTACTGCCAGCCTTCGATGCGCCCTTGAATTTTCCCTCGAGGATTCTTCCAGCAGCCGCTGTTTTCCAAATCTCCCTCTCTGAGATAAAGGCGCAGGGGTTTATTAACTCCTTTCCCGACTTTCTCAGCTTTTATAATCTCAGCTCTTTTTAGGAATTCTTCCCATTTAGCCCACTCAGCAACTTCTTCTGCAGTGAATTGAGCCTTGGATTGAAAATTCGAGCCGAGAAAAATTATCAAGAAAGAGAGGGCTATGACTCTTTTTATCATCTTATCCCTCCTTACGTTTGTTGTGTCAAGGTGATAATCAACTCCATCATTAATTCCCCTTCAGTATTGAAGCAAAAAGCCGTCAAGATATCAAGGGTGTGAATGATGAAAAATTTGATTAAATTTCAAAACGATAGGAGATTCTTGTAATTATGGGGAAGATTGAAAAAAGCTTTTCAGCATTAGCCTCTTAAGCAGACTGAAATAGATTGAGGGAAGAAGGGCCTTTACAGGCCCTTCCCCTTTTGATTTTGGCTGGATGAACGATTTCTAATTCTTACTCTATTATGTTACATTCGGCATCTAATACGGCTCCGCAGACATCCTCATCATTGATGAGTATCCTAGTCTCAAAATCAAAGCCGCGTTGGAAGACTGGATATCCGTTCCTATCACCCTTCATTTCAGGTTGGCCGTTATACCAGGCAACAACTTTAAAATAAGTACCGGGTGCATTATCAAACTCACCACAGAATTCGATTTTAAACTGCAGATACCCCGTATTCGGGTCAAAAATCGAGTAATTTGTGGCTTCTATGTTGGTAGCTTTTAGTTTTCCTCTGTTAAGCCAAGGACCACTGGAATTGAGTATCAACTCGCCGCCAATATAAGTAGTTGTGAAACCTCCCAGGGCATCAGGTCCAACGGCTCCGTTTTCATCAATCTTGGCCTTTCTAAAAATGAAACCATCCCCTAAAGCCATCAAGGTATTTCCCGTCTGACCTGGACCTCTCCCTTTAAACATTTCTTTCCAGAATTTTGTTAAGAAATCTGCTTCACAAGTGCTGTATTCCCCATACACAACATCAATGCCTTTATTTTCTCTCTTTTTTGCTGTTACGCTTAGGCTTAAAATCAATAGACAAGCCGCGAAAACGATGATTTTTTTCAACTTGTTTACTCCTTTCCTTCCGCGCTAGTTAGCGCCCTAAAAAAGATCCCAACCCTATGAAACACATATCATTCAGGTTTCACTCGTCTCCTCAGCACCACCTGCTGTAAGAAACTAAATATTCAATAAACACTGCAACAAAAACAATTTGAGTCATTCTGTCCGGGGGTAAAATCGGACCTGGAGCAATTTCAATCCATGATTCTCTATACTCCAGAGATAGGTGACAAAATCTCCGATATTAAAGACCCAGGTCGGAAAATCATATGTCTTACAGTATGCTGTAACAACATCTGTATAACCTGTTGGACACTCCTCTCCTTCCACTTTCTGGACATAATGATCGAATACTCCATCTCCATCAAGGTCAACGGCACAGAATTGCGTCGGCGTGCATGGATCGCAGTACGCCGGGTCTTCGGTGAGATAGCAAACCACTCCGCTCCACAGGAATAGGCCTGTTATGTCTATGGCAATGGATTTTCCTTTGTTTCTTGTGAATGTTACCTGCGGGGTATAAAAACCATTGTCTGTGACAAGACCGAGCCAGATGAGATCATTTCCTGCCTCATCTTCAACTGCGATTAGCTCAGGCGAAACTATCAGGTAGGGGTTGTCGGTGGGCTTGGCCAAGGCACGAGCGTACACATCATATCCGTATTCATTCTTCGGTAGTTGAAGCACAGCCGCGTCACCGTCGAATAAAGCTGTGCAGGGATCGGTGACTCGTAATTCAGTGATCTCCTCAGCCTTTTTTCCCTTCTTACCAGACTGCATAAGGATTTGGATACCCTCTCCATTTTCGGGGACATAGATCACATTACCATAAATAGGATTTCCATCTGCATCTAATACCACTTCTGGGCAGGTAAACTCGAGCTTCTTACCAATGATATTCAGGTTGTAGTGTTCTCCACTCGGGAATCCGTTGGGATTGACATCCTCTCCAGGCTTTGTGGCTAAGATGGTACTGAAGACGAAAACCAACATGGAAATGACAAGCAGGCTCCCTTTAAGAATCCTTCTCGATGGGAAAACTTTCATCTTCGATAACCTCCTTCTTAAATAGAATGTTTCCTCTTCTTTGCAAAAAAGGAAATGGCATTCTATTTATAAGGCAGGCGAAATAAGATTTCAGTGATGTCTATCACAAAAAAAGAGATTTTTTGAAAAAGGAGGGCTTGAGAAGGAGACATTTATGATCAGAATTTTCTACTTCTCCAGCCTCAATAAAATTATGCAGAATACGGCTGACGGTCTCCCTGGAGACAGAGGCAAAATCAGCTATTTCCTGATGAGTAAGCTTCAGTCTGATGAGAGTCCCACCCTGTTTTTCCGTTCCATATTGGGCACTCAAATATTCGAGGATGGCCCTTACACGATGTTCGGCGTCAGCGAAACTGATCACTTTGAGCATCAGCCAGGCCTCTCTCAGCCGTGAGCAAAGCAAAGAAATGATTTGACTCTTGACACGGTCTTTGGCCAAAAGAAATCTTTCGAAGTCTTCCTTCGAAATCAGCCCAATTATTGAATTTTCCACGGCAATAACAGTTGCAGGGGAGGTCCTCCCATCAAGGAGAGCCATTTCTCCAAAATAATCCCCTTCTTTATGGATGCCCAGAATTTTTTCCCTTCCATCATAGTTGATTTGGACAGCTTTCACCCTGCCAGAAAAAACAATATACATATAATTTGGTGTGTCTTCTTCTAAGAGGATGACTTCGTTCTTAGAAAAATGTTTTTTTGTGATGATGTGATTGATCTTGTTTAATTCATCAGAAGAAAGGCAAGCAAGAAAAGGAATATGTTTGACAAACCGATAAATCTCAGATTTTCCGAATTTCGAAAGGGCTGAGGATTTCATTCAAGAGCTTCATGATTTAGTCGTGTCAACCATTTATTGAACGTCAATATTAATATAGAGTGAATCAAAAGAGAAAGCTATAACGGGGATAAAAGAAAAGCAGGTAAATGAATCCTTTTCTTAGTATGATAATATATAAAAACACCAGGGTGTCATTCATCATGAGTCAAGTTGGGCATTGAAAGCAACGCTCTCTGTGGTATGCCGCGGGAAAGCTTTACCTGGCGATTGGATTCAAATTATGAAGAGGATTTTCTTGGTTTTTTAGAGAGATTTAATTTTTTTATTGAATAATTGTGTTTATTCTCTTAAAATGGCATCTGCCAAATAACAAAATTTAATAAGGGGGGTAGAATGAAAAAATTCGATCCTAAACAGAAAAACAAAGAAAGGCGAAAGCACTCTCGAGAAAAGCTCGTTACCTACGTGAGCTACAAAGTGTTAACACCTTCAGGAGACAAAGGAGTATCTCAAAATATTGGCGAGGGAGGGCTTTGTTTGACTTTGAATAAAAAGCTTTCTCCTGGAACATTACTTGAATTAAGGTTTGATCTGCCAGATAGAGATGCCAAAAAAGTTGAAACTTTTGCCAAGGTTGTCTGGCAGAAGAAAGCAAAAAAGGGATATCTCACGGGAGTCAAGTTCAACATCAGCTAACTAAAACAGGGACAAACTGGGGGGCTGACTTTAGAAACTTGAATTAAATTATTTCTGTTCGAAGAAAATAATTCAATTATCAAAGACTCAGCTCATTGAAATGATGTCTTGACATCATTTAGTTTTATGCTATGATGCCTATATGAGAACCACCTTAACACTTGATGAAGATGTTTCCCAAAGGGTAAAAGAGCTTGCCGCTAAAAACAAGAAACCATTCAGGGTTGTTATCAATGATGCGCTGCGGAAGGGATTGGATCAGATGGAAAAACCCCTGAAACGCCATCCGTACAGAACTCATCCCCATAAAATGGGGCTCCGCGAGGGGTATAGTCTCGACAATATTCAGGAGCTGCTTGCTGATGTGGAAGGAGAAGAAACGCGATGATTCTTGTGGATGCCAATATTCTGCTCTACGCGGAGGACAAACTCAGTCCCCACCATGAGGAGGCACGCCTGTGGTGGGATACACAGCTCTCAGGAGAATCCCCTGTCTGCCTCTGCTGGTATATCATCACGGCCTTTATCCGGATCAGCACGAATAGACGCATATTCCACAGACCGCTGACAATCGAACATGCCGTTCAGCGCATTCAAAGCTGGATAGACCAGCCGTGCCTCCGCATAATATATCCCACCGAGAGCCATTGGCAGTTATTCCAGACCATGCTTCAAGAAGGACAAGCAAATGCGAATCTTGTGCCGGATGCCCACCTGGCTGCGCTTGCGATTGAACATGGATGCGTGCTGTATTCGACTGACTCAGATTTCAGCCGCTTTCCAAAACTCAAATGGAAAAATCCCCTGAAGACAAAAAGATAGTCTGAAACAGTTATCTATCTGTTAAATAGATTTTTCTGTCAGAAATTTTCGGGAGAGCTAGAATGGGAAAATTCATCAGAACATATCATATGATTCGTTGGAATAAATATGTTAAGAGCCTCCTGGTTTTGATGGGGATTCTCACTATCTTCTTACCCCAAAGCCTACAACTCCAGGAAGGCGCCTGTTCTGAGCCCAAGGTAGCTGTCCTCCTGAGTGAAATGCACAACGAGGTCTTTGACCATTTAAACAAGCAGCATCCCGAAAAACCCAAGGACGAGTGGCTAGGACAGATCCAAGACAAAGTTATGCAGGAACTCAGGAAGAACTCACCAGGAACGCAATTCATCTCGGCCAGCGGGAACCGCCCTAAGGACTGCGACTACTATTTCGAATATTTACTTTCACTCATCGGTGCCGGTGAGGGAAAAGAAATCGCTGGAGTCAAAACAAGTGCCTACACAGCCTATTTCATGTCATCTAAGCTGGGCACGAATAATCAGTGCGGGGTCCAAAACAGGATATTGAACGTCGAAATCACAAACAATATCCCTGATATCTATCAGACAATCGAGCAAAATATCGCAGCCCATGGGAATATCGGTGATCGGATCAGAGAGCATGAGGAGTCCCATCGTGTCCCGCCAAGAGGGCCGAAATTGGAAGTTACGCAAGAGCCGGACAAGGTTTCTCCCCTGGAGGAAGAAACCAAATTAGATATCAAGATTAAGGTCATAAACTGTAAAGGCGAGCCTGTCTACGATAAGAACCACGGACAAATCGTATTCCTGCCGAGGAAAACCGACCGGGGCGAACTCAGCCCGACCGAGGGCTTTCCTCAAGACAGCAGGGTTACAGAAAATGTTGTCATGTTGATCCTCACCACGCCCGAAGGGGGTTCTGCCACCTACACTCTGAAAAAGGGCATAGATCCTGGATTAGAGCAGGTAAAAATATCAACCTGCGGTCTCGACAAGAACGCCGTCGAAGAAACAGAAATCCACATCAGCGGTCTGGAGATCAAAGTGACGCCCCGGAGAAGGACTCTTCGCCCAGGGGAGGAAACCCAGATACAGCTCGAATTTAACAAGGTCGACAAGGAAGGGAACAAAGAGCCTGTGGCCGGGAAAAAGCTCAAGCTGGAAGTCAAAGGACTCGTCGACGGCAGCGTGTCGCCTGAGGGCGAAGTTCAGACTGATGAGAAGGGCAAGGCGACGCTCACTTACCGGGCCGGAGATAAGGACAAGAAAATCACCATCCAGGCAGAGTACAAGCCCAAAGATATCCCAGAGACCGTTAAAGGCGAAGCGAGCATCAAAGTCTTCCATGAAGCAGTCTGGACGGGAACCGTGACTTACACGAGAAGCTATAATCAAAAAACTACAGGACAAGGGCCAGGGGGAGAAACAGTCACAACTCAAGAGACTATCAGCGAAAATGCTAATTTTCAGATCCACGGCTGGCCCTTTTCCCATTCCTACGATGACGTAATTGGAACAGACTTGTACTATGAAGGAGACGAGGACTCGGTGACAGGAAGTTATTCTGGCACCTACAAGAAGATCACCACAATCCAGCGTGAGGACGAAGGGGGTGTGATCACCGACACAGCCTTCTGCAATGGGACTATCAGAGACATGGGTTATCTGGTGATCAATAATGAGGAAATGACGGCTCTTCTGTATATTGGCGTGTCAACAGACCAACAATGCCATGGGCAGACTACAATTTCTGGCTCTAGTGGTTCCCACACCATGGACTTCGACTGGGATCAGCATCTATCAATGGAAGGTAATGACTCTCTTAAATCAAGCATTTCAACCAAGAATCCCCGAACAGTCACCGGATCTTTTCAGATCCCTGAGATCGGCATCACCTGGACCTGGAACCTCACTCTTACCGGAAGGTAATTTTTCGAATACTCTCCAGATGAGGTTAAAACTAATCGGCTCGGAATAACTGAATATCATTCCTCAAAAAACCGGCTAATCGATCAGGATTTTATTAACGGCGTTAATGACTTCTTTACAAGTCACGGGTTTGGTTAAAAAATCTTTGGCTCTCCATCGAGTTGCTTTTTTCTTAATTTTTTTCTCTGCTGATTGGTCTGTCATTAATATTAACGGGATTGATTTCTTCTTATCTAGTTTCTTTAATTGCTCAGTAAGATACGAGGCACTCTCTTCTGAGAAGGAATCATCCAGGAGTATCAAGTCAGGCTTTGCGTTGAATGCCTGTTCCATATCTCTCCTACCATCTGAAGCCGTTATCACATTATAGCCCTGTCTCATTAAACTCATAGTGATCATCGTTGCCACTGCTGGCTCGCCATTAATAATAAGAATTTTTTTGACTGGTTTTTTTTGTCTCGCAAGGAACTTTTCCATTTTACTAACAAGTTCTATGGGATTATAAGGTTTATGGATGAAGGCACAGATACCTTCATCATAGCATTCCTTTATAAAATCAGATCCACCAACTGCGGTCAGGGCAATGATCGGTATATCCTTTGTCTTTGGGAATTTCTTTATTTTCATCGCAGCTTCTAACCCATGCATCCCAGGCAAAACCATGTCCATTAATATCAGATCCGGCATATCCGATATCGCCCGGTTGATTCCTTCCTTGCCGTTGTTCGCTAAGACAATTTTATGACCTCTTTTCTCTAAACAGGAACGGGTCATTTCAATGTCAACCGGATTATCCTCTACCAACAATATTTTTGCCATAGTTGAGCCCTCAACAGAAAATTAAATCCAGCAACAGATATATTTCAATCGCCTTTGGGGGTGAATAATGGGGTGATTTATCAGAATGAGATGACTGGATTTGACTATTCTTCCCCCTTCGGCTTAAGCTCCAGGCAGAGCTGCTGCATTAGACCAAGAACATCAGCATAAAGAGCCTCAAAATTTAGGGGTTGAAAACGACTCAGCTGCTTATTCATCTCAATCCATTATTGAAAAGATAAATTTTCCTCTGTGCTTGAGGCGGATGAGGCCGAATGGAAAAAATAGCCCAACCTGAGAGGATAATTTTTCCTGATGTAAACCATTATTCCGGAAATTCCGTATATACATATGGATGTCCCGATGAAATCACCAAATCATAAAAGATCTTCCGGTTGGGGAGACCAGCATCCGCCAAAAATTGCCGAGTGGATCTTGGGACGATTTCGCCCTACGGGAGACGCCTTCTCTCTTCTCGGCGATCTGGGTGAGGAATACATCCACCGGGTGGAAACGCAGGGCCGCAGCCGAGCCCGCTGGTGGTACCGCCGGGAGATTCTGAACTCATTTCCGGAACTCACCTTCAATTTTTTCCTATGGAGCGCCGTCATGTTTAAAAACTACCTTAAAACCACCTGGAGGATCCTCCGCAGGAGCAAGGGATTCTCCTTCATCAACATCACCGGGCTGGCGGTGGGCATGGCCTGCAGCCTGATCATCGCCCTCTACATTCATCATGAACTGAATTTTGACCGGTTCCACAAGGACAGCAACCGGATCTTTCGCGTCTGCGCCCATATCATCCAGGGTGATGAGAATTTCCGCGGCGCCTGGACCTCTCCGCCTTTGGCCGAGGCCATGAAGGAGGATTTTCCGGAGGTTGAGGCTGTAGCCCGCTACAGCCCTTGGGCGTCGACCTATCTTGTCCGCGCGGGGGAAAAGCAGATTCTGGAGGATGGTGTCCGGTTCGCGGACGCCTCTTTTTTTGACATTTTTGACTTCCCCTTCCTGGCC
>SMTZ1_10002756_pt1 | contig 20356 bp, 18 predicted proteins | sample DeeMarSWOR136_30_FD_25667 | JGI IMG/M metagenome (IMG submission 25667) | reverse complement strand
TTTTATTTTAGTGGAAGGAATCGGGCTGGTAGTTTTTGTTAGAGTGCATCCCATCCCCTCCTAGTGAGGCCAGCCATCCTTCCCTTTTGCTATTTTTACAAATAAAAAAGATTTAAGTATAATTTATAGATATAAAGTAGCGATTTTTATGGGGAGAATAATAAAGGTTAAAAAAAATAGGGATTTGAGATGCAAAGGTTGGAGACAGGAAGCAATTTTAAGAATGCTTGAAAACAATTTGGAAAATGCTGAGATCCCTGAAGAATTAATTATTTATGGCGGTACAGGTAAGGCTGCACGTAACTGGGAATGTTATGATAAGATAGTCAAAATCCTTAGAAATCTTGAAAATGATGAAACCATGGTTATTCAGTCTGGTAAACCTGTGGCTGTCTTTAAAACTTGGGAAAACTCTCCAAGAGTTGTCATGGCTAATTCAAACATTGTGCCTCACTGGAGTAACTGGAATAAGTTTCATGAACTTGAGGCTCTTGGTCTTATTATGTATGGCCAAATGACTGCTGGGTCATGGTGTTACATCGGTACCCAGGGCATTATTCAAGGAACTTATGAGACATTTTCAGCTCTTGCAAAGAAGCATTTTAATTCTAATTTGAAAGGGAAAATCACATTAACTGGGGGCCTTGGAGGCATGGGAGGAGCTCAACCACTTGCAATTAAAATGGCTGGTGGTGTTTGTATTGCAGTTGAATGTGATGAAAAACGTATTGATAGACGGGTCAAGGCAGGATTTTGTGATGAAAAAATCAAGGACCTTGATAAAGCAGTTGAAAAAGCAATTAATGCAAAAAAAGAACGAAAGGCTTTATCAATAGGTTTTCTTGGCAACTGTGCAGATACACATCCCCATCTTTTAAAAGAAGGTTTTAAACCAGATGTTGTAACTGATCAGACCTCAGCCCATGACGAGCTTAATGGTTATGTTCCGGCTGGATATTATGGGGATAATCTAAAAGATGCATTTAAAATTAGACAGGAAAAACCTAAAGATTATATTAAAAAATCCATTGATAGTATGAAAAGACATTGTGAAGCATTGATTGGTTTTATGAAAAATGGATCTGTTGTATTTGACTATGGGAATAATCTGAGAGGTCAGGCTCTTAAAGGTGGGCTTAAAAATGCATTTGATTATCCAGGTTTTGTCCCCGCATATATAAGGCCAATGCTTAGTGTTGGTAGAGGACCTTTTAGATGGTTAGCACTATCTGGTGATCCAAATGATATTTTGAAAACAGATAAGGCAGTAATTAAAATGTTTCCAGATGATGTTATCCTCTCTAATTGGATTAATCTAGCGGAAAAATATCTTCCTTGGGAGGGACTTCCTGCCCGTGTTTGCTGGCTTGGGTATGGTGAAAGAGAAAGATTTGCACTTGAGATAAATAAGATGGTAAGAAATCAAGAGATTGGACCTGTTGCAATTAGTAGAGATCATCTTGATAGTGGTAGTGTTGCTTCCCCTTATAGAGAAACTGAGAGTATGATTGATAAATCCGATGTTATCGCAGATTGGCCTCTTATAAACGCGTTACTTAATTGTGCTGCTGGTGCTGACAGCGTTCAAATTCATAATGGTGGAGGAGTTGGTATTGGTCTTTCAACACATGCTGGTATGGTGGTGGTTTGTGATGGAACTGTTCAGACAGATGAGCGGATAAAACGAGTGTTTAAAACAGATCCTGGAATTGGTGTAATAAGACACGCTGATGCAGGTTATAAAGAATCCATTGATGTTATAAAGAAAACCGATATAGTTGCTCCTATGATTAAATAAACAGTATTAAACTGTTTGTTAAAATTATTTTTTATTTTTTTTCCCCTAAAATTATAATTGCTGACTTTTTTATGTAAAATTTAAATATTTAATATACTATTTGATTATGGCGGGAGGTAATAAAAAATGTACAAAAAAAGGACTTTATTGAATATATCTCTAGCTATAGGTATTATTTTACTATTTTTTGGAATGAGTGTTATTTCAACTAATGGAAATATAGTTGAAGATAAACCTTTTAATACTCAAGTTCTGGATGCAGTAGAATGTTCAGAGGAATTATTATTTTCTGGTAAAACTGCATATGCCTATATTGCATACTCTGGTGGAAGTTGGTGGAAGTGGATTTCCTGAAGGTCCTTGCTGTTTTGATTTAGATAATCCTGGAGATATAGAATCTCTTGGTCCAACATCGTCTGGTGACTTCTTAACTGGTGGAACTTGGGCAAATGGTTGGGGATGGCTTGCCTGTGAATATAATACAGGTATTTTATGGTCGATAAATCATACTACAGGTGAAATGAATCCTATTGCTGGTGGAGTAGAGACAGATATTGCATGGGATGATTACACATGGAAGCTTTATGCAACTAATGGCTTTTCTTTTTACACTATAGATCTAGAAACTGAGGAACAAGAATTAATAGGGCAGGTTAATATTTCATTGATGGATATTGCATTTGATAACACAGGGACACTATATGGTATAGGACAAAATAATGATACATATAAATTATATACGATTAACATTTCAACATTTGAAGCATCACTTATAGGTCCACTTGTTAATTTTACATCTTCATGGGATTTATATATAGAGTTTGATAAAGAGAGTAATATCTTGTATATTTTAAGTTCAAATGGTTTGTACAATTGTGATACTGAGACTTGTGAATGTAACTTTATTGGTTCAACATCGGGGATAGACCTAACAGCCTTTGCTATACCCTATAATACAACTATTAGTTTTGATCCTCCAGATCCAGATGGTGAAAACAATTGGTATATAAGCAATGTTACTGTAAACTTAATTGCTACAGATTTTTGGTCTGGTATAAAAGCCACTTATTATAGAATTAATGCTGAAGAATGGAAAAAATATGTTGGTCCTTTTGTTTTATCAGAAAATGGAGACGATATTCTTATTGAGTTTTACTCTGTTGATAATGATGAAAATGTTGAGGATGTTAAATCAGAAACAATTGATATCGATAGAACCTTCCCTGAGTTGACAGTTGAATGGGAAGTAACAAAATTAGGATATAAAAAGTGGCAGGTAACCTTTTTTATAAACTCAATAGATAATACAAGTGGTATAGATAGATTAGAATTTTTTATAAACGATGTTTTAATAGAAAATATATCTGATCCAGGCTCAACTTATAGTTTAGATTATATAATTGAGGGCAAGTCTGTCTTAAGATTTAAATTTGTAATCTACAATGGAGCAGGTAATATGGCTGAAGTTGAAGTTGATAGATCAGATATTAGTTCAAGAACATATAGTATTAATCTATTTACTGAACCATTGGATCATTTATTTAGGTTTTTAGAACGATTTTCAATTCTAGAAATAATACTAAAATTAATCAAAGTGATATAAATAAACAGACTTAAAATTGTCTAAAATAATTTTTTTTTAAAATTGTAGTATATGTTATATTTAAATATTCTAAATACTATACGATAGTGAAGGGAGGTTAGAAATATTGAATAAATTTGGAATTTTGTTTACTAAAACTTTGGTTATTGAAGTCATAATTTTATTTATTTTAATTTTAATTAATCCGGTGATAACAGCAACAGGCATAGATAAAGATATAGATTTTTCAAGTTACAATTCTAAAAAGATAGAATTGTCAGATGATTATAAGGAAATTATAACATTTATCAGAGGTTATGCAAAGATAAATTGGATAGAGCGTAGAGGTTTTTTTCGTGGAGAGGTAAATTTGACTTGGGATGATTATCAAATTGGCCTTGCGAATTTATCTGGATTTAGAATGTCTGAGAATGGTATAGAATACTACAATGAGTTAATAACAGAAGGTTTTGTCTATATAAATTATTTTATAGGTTTTTCTTCTGGAATTTCATTTCCTGAATTTGCTCCTGGAATATTAGGTATTGCCCTTGGTAACATAGATTGGTATAAGTGATTTCATTTAAAAGAAGGTAAATTAAATATGAAAAAGAACAAACCTGCAATTTTTTTAGCATTCCTTATTATTCTATTAACAATCGTGCCAATAACAAATTGTACACCAATATTCAAAAAATCTTATACAATAATAAATAGTAACACTCTCTATGTTGGTGGAACAGGTGAAGGCAACTATACAAAGATTCAAGATGCAATAGATGATGCAAGTAATCGGTATACTGTTTATGTCTTTAATGATTCTTCTCCGTATTATGAGAATGTATTTGTGAATAAATCAATTAGTCTGATTGGTGAGGATAAGTATACAACGGTTATTGATGGAGGCAATATAAAAGATACCGTTTGTGTTAACGCTGATTTGGTTACTATTACTGGTTTTACAATTCAAAACTGTTCCTCGGGCGGACTTAATACAGGAATTTTAATTTTATCAAATTATAGTATTATCATGGATAACATTATTTCTAAAAATGAGGATGGTATAATGCTTAAAAACTCAAATTGTAACACCATTACAAACAATAACATCAACTCGAACAACAAGCATGGAATATTCATCTATGACTCAAATTGTAACACCATTACAAACAATAACATCAGCCAGAACCATTGGAATGGTATATGTACTGCTATATCAAATTGGAACACCATTACAAACAATAATATAAGCTCAAACAACGATTATGGCGTATCACTCACGGGCTCAAGTAACTCCATCACTTGCAATATTATCTCTTCAAATTATGAATGGGGCATTGCACTAAGAGCATCTCAATATAACGCGATAACAAGCAATCTCATATCACAAAACGAGCATGGCGGCATCTATATCTGGTGGGATAGTGACAACAATATCATCACAAGCAACAACATAATCTCGAACAAAATTGATGGTATATATTTTGAAAGCTCTAGTAGTAATATAATAACAGGTAACAACGTCATCTCTAACAATAAGCATGGCATAATCCTTTCTTATGATTCTAAAAGTAATATTATTACTAATAATGATATCTCGAATAACGGATTTCTTGGTATAATTTTAATCTACTCTTTTGATAACATTATTACCAACAATGTTATTAGTTCGAATAACTGGGATGGCATATTCCTACAGGAGGATTCTGAGGGAAACATCATCTCAGATAACAATATCTCGAACAACGAGTATGGTATTTACATCCATGAATCAGGTAGTAATATCATTCTTAAAAACAACTTCATTCTTAACAAACGACACGCTTTTTTTTCACACTGTAAAAATACATGGATGCAAAATTATTGGGGTAGACAACGATTATTCCCAAAAATCATTTTTGGGACAATCCTAATACAAAATATTGATATTCCATGTTTTAATATCGATTGGCATCCAGTAAAAGAACCTTACAAGATTTAAATTAAAAATTCTGTTCTTGTTTTTATATATGATGGTATTGATGCGGAGGAATCCAAGTTTTTTACAATATAATGACGAAGGCTTGATCGTCTATATTCCCCAAGTAAAGCATCTAACCTTCCTATATCAATTTCCTTCATATTATTTCCTTTAATTAGATATTCAGCAGAAAGTCTTATCATTTCATATCTTTCATTTCTTAAGATGTCTATTAAATCGTTTCTATTTTCATTTAAGAATTTTAAAAGTTTATCAAAATCAATATTTAGACTCATAGGGCCAAAATCGATTCTTTTCCATAAAAGACTCATCTCCAGTCCATCTCCTATTGGTTTTGGATATTGATGTATTATATTTTGTGAAATTCTCCCGTCATTTGGGTCTGTACAATCAAGCTCCATATTTATTCCGACAGAATTAAAGCTTGTAACAAATCTTTCCCAATCGCGTAGTTTCATAGGATTTCTTACACCTTTATCATCTACACATTCCCAAGGAAAGCTCTCTGTACCAAACGCCCATTCATATATGTAAGCTTCATATGGTTTTTCACCAGTCCTACTTATCGATCCAAGTGGTCTTGGTATATGGGCAAACATGTATGCTCCTTTCCTATAGAAATAGTCCTCAAGTTTCTTAATAATTGTATGTCTAAGAAACATTTTATGACCAGATTTAGCTGTAGGACTATATTCCTCACGTAGGGCAGTAGCTACGCCTTCGTTTGTGATTATAGTTCCGCCGATACCTGCAAAAATAGTTCTTAATTCAACCTTTACGTTTGCCTCGCTACCAGAACCACCTTCGCAAATGAATTCTATAACACCTTTGTCCTCATTCATCCTATCTCCCCATCAAATAATCTTAATTTAAGTTTTGTTCTATAAATCAAATCTTGTATGAATTCATATATTTTTTAAATTTAATATATAGAAAAACAATATCAAATCATTGATAAAAAATTTGACTGAATTATTAAAAAATTAGCCGATAATTTTTTTAATAAATATCTAAAAAACCACGAAATGTTTAATATTTGAGCGATTAACATGTGTTAATTTTATTTAGAAAAATATATAAATATGTTTTTGATTTGTTATAAGATGGGGAGGCAAAGAGAGAGGAGGGTAGTTCACCCGCCTAAAACATTCGCAGGTATCATGTTTTGGAGGATACGATTAGTCTCCCTTCGTATCCCAATTTTGTTTATTTTTAATTTATATTATAGATATACCCGCAATTAGTACATTTTAATTCTTTATCTGATACTTTAATAAATGTATCACCACCACATCTTGGGCATATCATATATGATTCCTCTAGATTTTTAAATTCATAACAATTAATCCTTTAAAAATCAATTCATTAAATGAAGTTATTTTTATTTTAAATTGAAAATATGGGTAACAGTTGTTCAATATCATAAAGATTGATTTATAAAAATAAAAAAGATAATTCTATTAATCTATTTTTTAATTTTTTTAAAAAATTTTGGAATTCCCCTAGAATTTTGTTCCGGTCAATGTCTTTGTAACTAATACACCTTCTACTGATCTAATTTTATTAATTATAATTTCTCCTAATTCTTCAAGATCTTTTGCCTTTATTTTTGCGATAATATCATATTCTCCAAAAAGTGAGTGTAATTCAGCAATCTCTGAAATTTTAGATAGTTCGGTAAATACAGAATATTCGTATGTTGGTGCAGCCTTAATTAATACAAAACCAATGGCCATATCAATTACATCCTTAAGACTACATAAATACAACACTTTTCAAAAATAAATAGTTTTTGTATTTAAAAAATTCAATCTCCTCTGGTTTTTAAATTTAAAGGTTCAAATAGTAGAACATATGAGGGCTCAATACTTTTCGGACAATGTTCAACACCTTTTGGAATTACTGCTATTTGTCCTTCGGAGATGTTAATATTAGGCTGTTCTTTTAATTGGATAACAATTTTTCCTTTTAAAACGTAAAAAAGTTCATCCTGATTAGTATGTTTATGCCAATGAAATTCCCCATCAATATAACTCATTCTTATAACTTGATCATTTAATCTTGCAATATCTATAGGAGAGCAATGTTTACCTCGAATTTCAATCATTTTATCTTTTAAGTTAATTTGCGGAATCATAATTATCAAATAAAAATAATTCTGAGTTTATTAATAAGTTATTGTTAATTTAAAAAATACATATTTTCTGCTAAATATTATAATATTAATTTATCCTAAACTTCCAACCTCTTTTTCAACTTCTTTTAGAATTTCACAGGATTTTACAAGCTCTTTCATCTTAGTATGATCTGGAAAGAGAGGTCTGTCTTCATCTAAAAATTTTATATATTTCCTAATAACTTCTTTTGCCTTTAAAACTCCCATACCAAAATTATATTCTCGAAAATCAAGTGCTTGTGCAGCAGCCATAAGTTCTATTCCAAGAATTCCATATGCACAATCAAGGATTTGAAAGTTCTTAATTGCTGTATTCATGCCCATTGATACAAAATCCTCTTGATCTGCTGCTGCAGGAATAGATTGAATTGATGCAGGATTTGAAAGAATTCTTTGTTCGACTACAAGTGAATCAGCTGTATATTGACTAAGCATTAGCCCTGAAAACATACCTGCACCTTTTGTCAAAAATGCAGGTAGTCCAACACTTAAAGCAGGGTTATTGAGTCTATTTAACCTTCTTTCTGACAAAACACAAACCATAGTAATAGAAGTTCCAACCATATCCATGGGTAGGGATACAGGGGTACCCTGAAAGTTTGCACCTGATAACTGCAAATCCTCCTTTGGAAAAAAAACAGGATTGTCTCCAACACCATTAAGTTCTATTTCAACCTGAGAACGAGCAAAGGCAAGACAGTCATGAGCAGCACCTATTACCTGAGGTGTTGAACGCATTGAATATGCGTCTTGTATCTTACATTTGATCTTTCCTTCATAAAGATCCCCACCTTTTATTAGTTTAAAGATTGCTTTAGCACTTCTAACTGCACCAGGAAAACCTCTTGCCTTATGTAACTTTGGAGTATAGGGTTTCATATTTGCTCTAAGTGCTTCAAGTGACATTGCAGCAGCAATTTCAGCTTGTTTTAAGAATCGGTTAGCATCATATATCAATATTGCACTCATAGAAGTAAGTAGATTTGACCCGTTTATTATTGCAAGTCCATCTCTTGCTTTTAATCCAGGGATGGGAATCTTTGCTTTATTCATTGCCTCTTTTCCTTCTAAAATCTTACCTTTGTAGAATGCTTTACCTTCCCCTAGCAAAAGCAATGCAATTTGAGACATAGGTGCCAAGTCACCACTTGCTCCAACCGATCCCTTTTGACACACATAAGGTGTTACACCTTTGTTCAACATTTCAACTAGTGTTTGAGTGATTTCAGGACGGCAGGCAGATTGACCATGGGCATGGACATTAATTCTTGATGCCATCGCGCCTCTTACATACTCAATTGGTGCAGGCTCACCTATCCCAGCGGCATGGTTATAAACAAGATATTTCTGAAATTCCTTTATTTGTTCTTCTGATAGAACAATTTCTGAAAACTCGCCAATACCTGTATTAACTCCATACATTATCTCTCTTGCATTAAGTTTTTTATCAAGAACCTCTCTGCATTCCTTTATCCTTTTAATTGCATTAGGATGTAGTTTTACTTTTTCATTGTATCTAGCAATGTTTACCAATTTTTCAATAGTAAGTCCAGTGCCATCTAAAATTATGGTCATATAATCCTCCCGAAATTTGCATCAATGAAAACAAAATCCCGCGTATTAAGTTTTCCAATAACATAATTAGATGTGATTTAACTAAAACTTAAATATAACTTGTTTTTTAGGGTATGCGATTCAAATGGGTTTAGAAGAAATGTCTACTTCAATAAGCGAATGGTTCAATAATACATTTGGTTTTCCAGATCCTATATACGGGGAATTAATCTGGTCAATTATTTTACTGATATCTTTTTTAATCCTAGGTTTTATTGTTGATCATATTTTTGAACATTATTTCAAGAAACTTGCAAAAAAAACAAAAACAAAATTAGATGATGAAATAATAAAAAATGTAAAAAAACCCATATATGTACTTGTTATATTTTTTGGACTTTTTTTCTTTGTTCAAAATATAAGCATCTTAGAAGAATATAGAGAATATATAAATCCAGCATTTCTTTTAATTGAGATATTACTAATTGCCTTTATTTTTACAAGAGTAACAAATGTTCTTTTTGCATGGTATGCTGAAAGACAGGAAAAAAGAAAAAAGGTAAGTCAGCATATTCTATTTGTTTTCAGGGGAATATTTAATGGCATAATCTACCTTATTGCCTTTTTTGTTTTTATGGCTATTGCGGGAATAGATTTAACTGGTCTTGCAATAGGTGGTGCTGCAACTGCCATTGTAATTGGATTTGCACTTCAACATGTACTAAGTGATTTCTTCAGTGCTTTTTCTATTTATTTTGATCGTCCATTTGAAATCGGTGATTTCATAGTAGTTGGAGATTACGCCGGGACTGTTAAAAGGATTGGTATGAAATCTACACGTGTTCAACTTTTACAGGGTGAAGAGCTTATATTATCAAATAAAGAATTAACAACAGCAAGTATTAGAAATTTCAAGAAAATGACAAGAAGAAGAATTGATTTTAGCTTTGGAGTAACCTATAATACCCCTCTTAAAAAACTTAAAAAAATCCCTGATATAATAAAATCAATTATTAATCCTGAAAAACTTGAATATGTTCATAGTTTAGACAGAGTTCATTTCACAGAATTTGGAGATTTCAGTTTGAATTTTGAGGTTGTTTATTATCTAAAGACACAGGAATATAATCTATATAAGGATACCCAACAAGAGATTAATTTCAGAATAAAAGAAGCCTTTGAAAAAGAAGGAATAGAAATGGCTTTCCCGACTCAGACGATTTTCTTAGAAAAATAAAACAACAGAATTAATAACATTCTTCACCAATAATTACAATTTTACCTAGTTTGTTATGTTTGGTATTTACATGTTGACGACCTGATCGATTTGCTTTCCAGCTGTTTAAAAGCCTTTTACCTGTGGCACCGCATACAAGGCATTTCCATTTCTTGTTTCGGTTTTTTTGCTTTCCCTTCATCTAAAACATAAGGATTACAGCATTATATTTAAACAGTAAGAAAATGTTCGGGAAATTCCAAACAATAAATCAATCAATCATTTTTATAGATATCTTTTCATTAATTTCAATTAATGCTCCTTCCCCTCTTTTACCCATGCTACAGTTTACAACTGTTGTGCTTCCAATTTTTTTATAACCAGGATTCTCATGTATATGGCCGCATAATAAAAGACGGGGTTTATATTTTTCAACAATTTCTCTTAAAGCCTTATTTCCCGCATGCATTCCAAGAAAGACCTTATCCTGTGCACCATATGGAGGTTCATGGGATACCAATACGCAACTTTCATCTATTAGTTTTTTTTCAGCAATTATATTTAATTGTTTTGAAATATCCCTTCCCATACCAACAAAGGTTATACCTTTTTTTACTATTCTTTTCATCTCTATTCTTGTAGCCTTGCTATCATCAATTCCTTTGGAAACCTCACTAGTATCAATATTTCCAGTAATAGCAAGTGTATCAACTGGTATCTGATCCAAGAAATTTTTTGCAAGATCTCCCGGCCCAAACTGAGTAATATCACCACATACAACCACTAGATCAGGTGAAAACCTTTCAATATTTTTCAAAACAAGATTTAATCTGAATTGTGCTCCATGGATATCTGCAACAGCAAGTATTTTCATATTTACCACCTTTTTTATTTAAATTTGAGTGAATTTTTTTTAATAAATTGATCGTAAGTAATCAAACTTTTCTTCAAATACCTCTGCTTGTTTCTGTATAACGTTTTCTGCCTCATTCATATCCATATCTTTTACTTCCATTGCGTAACTAACGTATCGTCCAATCCAAAGAGTTTTTAAGGTATCAAGAAGTAGATCTTTATCAGATTCAGAATTTATGTGTTTCCATGAGGCAGCATAATTATAGACTACTTCAGCCCATAGTTCGGAATCAAATCTCTCACTGTTTTTAACTATCTTTTCTAGATATTTAATAATACTCTCTGGAAGAAAACGTTCCATCTTTTTTTTACAGAGTTTAAACTCTGATTTAAATGATTTCTTCATTTTAGGTATTTTTATTCTAACAGGGATCGGCTTTTGACTGAAGCATTCCCTATAATATTTTCTACGCCAAAGCTTTGGTTTGGATCTCCAATAGCTCTCATAATATTTTGTAAGTTCAAACATACAACCTGTTACCTTTCTAAACATTGGAATTAAGAATTTCTCGGGCTCAAGATAACGAGTAGTAGACTCATGAATCTTTAAAGAAAAAAGTCCCTCTTTTACATATAATCCTTCAGCTGCTGCTACTGTTAAAATAAAAATATCAACGCCAAAATCTGGCGGAAAAAGCGGATGATTTCTCAATAACTCATATAGATTTTTTGATAAAGCATATTCTCCTGCTATTGGTTGTCTGATATCCAGACCATAAAGCGCTCTTGTAAAAGGATATACTAGATTATTTGTTATAACACCATCATTTTTATCTCTTATATAATATGGCACTGTAAGATCAGCTCTTCCATAAACAATGGGATTAGCAATTGTTTGTATCCATCCTGGTTTTACACTAAGCAGGTCACCATCCATCAAAACAACAGATTTAGCTTTAGCTTCATGTGCTATTTCAAAAATTGTTCTTACACCAGCACCTTTTCCTCCCCCTGTTATATCATTTGTGACAATCTTTTCAATTGTGTTGTATGGTTGAAAGAGTTCTATTACCTCGTTTGTTTTATCAGATGATTTTCCAAGAGATACTACAATTGCTTTTTTATAGTCAGGAAAATACCTATAAAGCCCTTCATTTACAACATTTAAAACATTCAAAACCGTAGTTTCTACATCTTTACAAAGTACACCTACCATAATATCTGTCGGTTTTATTTTACGGCATCTTTTGATTAATTTATTTTCTAGTCTAATATCTTTATTCCACTCCTGATTCATCAGTCTCTCCTCGATTATTTGTTATCCTCAAGTACTATTTCTAAAAGTTGTTCTCTTATTTTTCTTCTTGCAGAAATTGTCCTTAACCAATCAGGAATTCGTGTACCAACTGGTTTTCTCATATATGATATTCCCGCATTCATTATCTGTTGGCTAAACTTTTCAACCATGGTTTCTTCAAGGTGTCTATCAAAGTTTAGGTTGTTAAAATGGGCATCAGCATGATATTTTCTTATATAGTCACGTGCATGTCTTACATATAGAACTCTTAAAGAAATTAAATTCTCCTTAGAAATCTCTACATGGTCCTCTTCAATTAAAACTCGTAGGAGAGTCTTTAGTATATCACCTGTCATTTTCAAAAGGCCTTTATCAACAGAACCAACAGGTTGATGCTTATGGTCGTAGAAACCTAAATCTGTTTGACAGATATTTTTCAAGGAGACAATTCTGTACATTTCAGACATAATACCAATCTCAATGCCCCAATCTCCTGGTAGATCTACATCTCTTGCAAGATCACTAGTCAATGCAAATTCACCAGAAATCGGGTATCTAAACGATCGTAAGAATCTTACGAATTCTGTTTCATAACCTATGTTATCAACAAATGCTCTTAATAGAGGATGGAGAAACAGTCTAAATACACGTCCAAAGATTATCTTTTTTTTCAGATTAACCCTTGCATAATATCCTTTGTTGAATTTAAAATCAAGTTCTGGTTCTACTATAGGATATAATAATTTTGTTGGAATCATCTCATTATAATGTAGAACGTCTGCGTCATGAAGTGCAAATGCATAAGATTTTATGCTTGCAATTCCCATTGCAAGCCATACATCTCTACCTTTTCCACTATATTTTAAAAGATTTAAACCTTCCATTTTTAGTTCATTTAACAATTTTTCAACCTTTGGCCCGTTACACCACATAATCAATTTTGGGATCTCCAAATCAGAAAAAAAACGTTTAACATGCCTGAACTCTTTTTCATTTTTTGCAGCAAGTGGTATTACTATTTCATTTAGATATGTACACTTATTTAATCCTTTAAGAATATTTTTTAATGCATCACTCTTTATTTCTCTATAAAGCATTGGCATAATTACAGAAACAGGACGCTCACATGCTGCGTCGCTAACACTTTTTAAAAGCTTATTTTTATCAACACATAATTCATGAAGTGTTGTTATTTCAGCTTGTTTTATATCCATATTATCACATCTAAATATATTTTAAAATTGTTCTCAAATCATTAGTTACAATATCTGCATGTTTTTGTACTTCCTCTGGTGCGTTATATGCAATTCCTAAACCGGCTTTTTTTATCATACCTATATCCACCTTTCCATCTCCCACCGCAATTGTTTCATTTAGTTCTATACCAAGTTTTTTGCTTATTTGTTCCAAAGCACAGCTTTTACAAATTGAGTATATCTTACCGCTGAAAAAATCCTGTGTTAAATCCTTGTTATGTATATCTAATTCACCGGTTATAATACCATCATTTATTATAAGATTATTGGCAAAAGTATAATCAATTCCAAGTCTTTCCTTTAGATCATCTGCTAAAAGATTATAGCTATCGGTTGCAATTGCTGTTTTAATATTTTGTTTTTTAAGTTCTTTTATCACATCCTCAGCATAATCACTTAATTTAATAGATCTAAAAATTTCCAATATTTCTTCTTTTTTAAAACCCTTAGATAGTTTAGCAATATCAATACTTCTCTGATAAAAGTCAATATTATCATATTTTATTTTTTTTATTAATTCATCTATGAAACCTTTTTTTTCTGCAATTACAAATATTCCTCTATCTTGTATAAGAGTTCCATCCATGTCAAACATAACTAATTTAAATTTGCCCATTGTAATCTCATTTTGTTTATTTTTACCTAATAAAAATTTTTTTTAATAATCTTTTCAAAAAAATTCTAATCTTTAAATCAATACTATTCATTAAAATACTGAAAATGTATTTCACCTTGATATGCCGGTTGTAACATTTGATTATGACGACTTTATTTCTCTTCTTGGATACAAAATATCAAAAGATGAACTTATTAAAAGACTTCCTATGATTGGAGCAGATCTTGATAAAGTTGAGGATAATGAGATTAGCATAGAATTTTTTCCTGATCGACCAGATCTTGCTTCTGTTGAAGGAATAGCTAGAGCTTCAAGAGCATTTTTTGGGTTTGAAACTGGTCTAAAAATTTATAATACAAAGAAATCAGATGTTATTATAAATGTTGATTCCTCTGTTAAAAAAGTTAGGCCTTTTGTTGTTACTGCACTTATTAAAAATGTTACAATGACCGATGAATTAATCGCGTCACTTATGGAACTACAGGAAAAACTTCATGGTGGCATAGGTAGAAATAGAAAAAAAGTTGCAATTGGTGTCCATAATTTTGAACCAGTAACCCCTCCTTTTACATATAAAGCAGTTGATCCTGATTCAGTAGAATTTGTGCCTTTGAATAAGGTTGAATCAATGACGCTTACAGAAATATTAGAGCATCATGAAAAAGGCATTGATTATGCACATATATTGGATGGTTTTGATAAGCACCCTTTGATTGTCGATTCTAATAATAATGTTCTTTCTTATCCTCCGATAATTAATGGGAGTTTAACAGAGGTTACCCCATTTACTACAGATCTATTTATAGATGTAACAGGTAATGATGAAAAGGCAATTAATTATGTTATAAATATTGTTGCAACATCACTTGCTGAAAGAGGTGGACAGATTTTAACAACCACAGTTATTGATAATGGCAAATCATATATTACACCTAATCTCACACCTTATAAAAGAAAACTTTCAGTAGATTATGTAAACAAAATTCTGGGAACGAAGCTTAATGGAAAGGAAGTCTGTTCATGCCTAAAGAAAATGGGGTATAATGCAAATACTAGTAAATCTGAATTAATTGTTGAGATACCTGCATGGAGAGCAGATATACTGCATGATATAGATTTAGCTGAGGATGTAGCTGTTGGTTTTGGTTTTGACAAATTTGAAACTGTAAATCCAAAGGATTTAACTTTTGGTAAAACATTGTCAAATTATAATTTATATAGAGCTCTTAGAAACATAATGATTGGACTTGGATTTAATGAAGTTACAACATTTACTATATCTAACGAGGAGGATGAATTTAAAAAAATGGGCCTTAGTATATCTGATAGAGTTGAAATCGAAAATCCCATAGGTGTAGAATATTCATGTTTACGTGTTGGTCTTATCCCCTCTTTACTTAAAATCTTAAGTGAAAACAGGCATCATCCCTTACCACAGCAAATATTTGAACTTGGTATTGTTGTTAATAAAAATTACAAGAATCAATACAATCTTGCATTTGTAAAAATTGATGCAAAAGCAAATTTTACAGAATGCAAATCTTTGGTAGATGCAGTGATGAGGGATTCAGGAACAAGATTTGATATAAGTGGCAATGAACATCCAGCTTTTGTGAAAGGAAGATCTGCATCTATTGTAATAAAAAACAAAGAAATTGGAATATTTGGTGAACTTCATCCTAAGACAATATCAAATTTTCAATTAGAATATCCAATTATTGCTTTTGAGATAAAAGCAGATATGCTTAATCAATAACTATTTTATATAGAACTTATTCATGATTTTTTATGAGTTTAAGCTGCAGTAAGTGTAATAGACCAGCAGTTACCTATATCAGATACAATGGTACTCATCTATGTAAAAACCATTTTATTGATTATTTTGAGCGAAGGGTAAAAAAAGAAATTAAAAAACAAGGTAGAACAAATGATGGATCAAAAATAGGTGTTGCTTTATCAGGAGGTAAAGATAGTACAGTTGCACTTCATATTATTAATGATATCTTTTCTAAAAGACCCAATATTGATATTGTAGCAATTACTATTGATGAGGGTATAAAAGGCTACCGCCCTAACAGTATAAAATGTGCTGTTAATAATTGTAAAAAACTTGCAATTGATCATTATATTGTATCATTTAAAAGTTTTGTAGGGAAATCACTTGATGAAATTGTTTTGTTAAAAGATGGTCTTGGCGAATGCAGCTATTGTGGTGTTTTTAGAAGATTTTGTTTAAATATGAAATCAAAAGAACTTGGAGTTACTAGGCTTGTTACAGGTCATAATTTGGATGACATGTCTCAGTCTATATTAATGAACTTCGTAAATGGAGATATGCAGAAACTAGCACGTTTGGGTCCACATAGAAAGGTTCAACTAGGGCTAGTACCCAGGATGCTACCTCTACGTGTTATTCCAGAAAAAGAGGTAACTATGTATGCAATTTTAAAGAATATTGAATATTATGATGGAGAATGTCCTTATTCGATACACGCTTTAAGGGGAGATTTTAGAGATATTATAGATAATTTAGAATATTATCATCCTGGAACAAGGCACAGCATATTGAATAGTTATGATAGTATCAAGGATTTGCTTTCAGAAAAATATCCACCTGCTAAATTAAATAGATGTGAGATGTGTGGAGAACCTACATCCCAAATATTTTGCAAGGCATGCACTCTTAAAGAAAAAATTCAATAGTTAAATGAAAATATAATAAAATTCTAACTTATCGTAGTAATTATAATTTAAAGTGTTTCTTATCTTTTTTAAATAGGTTTCTTTTTTCTATATGAAATTAATATAGAATATAAAAAGATATTTATATAAATAATATATTTTAATAACAATAATTTTGGTGGAATAGGGTATAAAAAGATGAAAAAAGGGACATTGAAAGAATATGCAAAATTGTTCAGACTGCCATCTTCTCTTGGAATATCGATAGTTGGTGTTATTGGTGCATTAACTGTAAAAGGTGAAAATCTTGCAATATTACCTTTAATAATTCTTCTTGTAATGGGCACTTTTGGAAACATATTTGGTTATGTTTTAAACGATTATATGGATGCAAAATATGATAAAGATTCAAAAGAATTAAATGAACGTCCTCTTGTAAAAGGCACAGTATCCAAAAAAGGTGCAGCGGGGGTTATTATATTTTGTTTTGTGACAATTTTTCTGTTACCAATGATATTTTTTAGGAATATTTTATTGATTTTTATACTAATAATATCTGTGGTTCTTGGTATTTTTTATGACCTGTTTTGTAAAAAAATTGTATTTTCCGAATTTTTTTTAGGAGGAGCAATGGCTTCTTTCTGTCTATTTGGTGCAGTTGCGGTTTCTAGTGATATAAGAAATTTAAATGAACTAGGCGGTTTAACCTGGGTTGTTGTTGCATTAATGTTTTTTTATGTATTTATAATGGATACTTTTGAAGGTAACCTAAAGGATGTGGAAAGAGACAGAAAAGCTGGTGCTATTACACTTCCAATCTATTTAGGTGTAAAAACTAATAAAGAAATGAAAGTACCCTTTAGTTATAAGGCTACAGTAATTTTCTTTAAAATTATTATAATTCTTCTAGTTTTTACTCCATTTGTAATATTTGATTATAGCTTCTTTAATTGGCAAGCACTTATTCTTATAATATTATCATTTGGAATGATATGGGCTATGATTAAAATACTTAATGAAGGATCTTTTAATAAAATAAGAATAGCAAAATATGCAAGGAGACATGGGGTGATAAGCTACTTTGTTTTTCCATTTGTACTTATTAGATTTATTGGTATTGAATGGGCAATATTTTTAATTTTATATCCAGTGATATGGCCTCTATTGTTAAATTATGTTTTGTATGGCAAATCATTAACTCCAGCGGCTTATGTTAAATAATACTCAAAATTAAAAATAAATAATTTTTATTTTTTTTTTAAATTAATAAAACCTAAAAACATTTTTATTTACTGTAACACTCACAGATTTGCAGATGAATCGTTTAAAAATAAATTGCCAACCTCTTGATGAGCTTTTAGGTGGTGGTATAGAAAGCAAGTCAATTACAGAAATATATGGCGAACCAGGTAGTGGAAAAACAAATTTCTGTTTACAAGCTTCAAGAGAATGTGCGCTAAATGATAAGATAGTTGCATACATAATTAGTAACGGTTTGTCCTTAGAAAGATTAAATCAAATATGCTCGGGCTTTGATTCAAAACAAATATTTGCAAGAATTTTGTTTTTTAAACCCTCCTCTCTTATACAGCAAGAAGAAATGATAAACAATGCAATAAATCTTAAAAATATAGGTCTCATAGTTCTAGATACTTTTAATCTTTTTTACAGACTCACTCTAGAAAATGATGAAAAATTTGCGGATCGTTCTTTAAATAGGCAAATAACAAATCTACAATTGGCAGCCATGAAAAAAGACATATTTGTAATTATTTCAGGTCATGTATATTCAACTAAAAACGATGATGTAAAACCATTTGCAGGAAAAGGAATTGAGCGTATTGTAAAAACAATTTTAAAATTTGAAAAAATTGGTGTTGGAAAAAGACAGGCAACAATAATCAAACATCCCTCTCAAACTATAGGCAAAAAAGCTGTTTTTAAAATTACTGCTAGAGGCTTGGAATGAAAATAATTCATGACTGGTTTAATGAAAGTTGTTATACAGAACCTTTGTCCCCTGCTTGTAAGATGTGCGAACAGGGAGCAAAAATGGTACTTTTGGCTACAGGTCTTTGCTCTGCAAAATGTTTTTATTGTCCGTTAAGTACTAAAAAATTAGGTAATGATAGAATTTTTGCAAATGAATGGGAACTTGAAAATGAAGATGACACTGAAAAATTGATACGTGAAGCAGAATTAATAAAGGCTACTGGTGCTGGAATTACTGGTGGGGATCCTCTAATTGTCTGGGAAAGAACCAAAAAATATATTTTGATTTTAAAGGATAATTTTGGTTCAAATTTCCATATTCATATGTATACGTCTGGACTTAAAAATAGTGAACATATAAAAGACCTTGCATCTGCTGGACTTGATGAAATAAGATTTCATCCTAATACTAAAAATTGGATTAGTATGTCTAATAGCAGAATACTTCCATCTATAAAAAAAGCTCTGGACACAAATATAGATGTTGCTATAGAAATACCTGTCATACCATACATGGATAATGATATTATCAAATTGATCGAATGGGCAGATGAAATAGGAATTAAATGGATTAATCTAAATGAACTTGAATATTCTGAAACAAATGCAAAAATATTGAATGGAAAAGGATTTACTGTAAAAAATGATATTTCTGCAGCTGTGAGAGGTAGTGAGGAATCTGCTTATGATATAATATATAATATTTCAAAAAAAGATTTGGACATAGGAGTTCATTATTGTTCATCTTCTTTTAAGGACGCCATTCAGCTTAAAAATAGGATAATTAGAAGAGCTAACTCTATTGCTAGGACTTTTGAAGTAATAACAGATGAAGGAACTCTTCTAAAGGGTGTGATTTATTCAGACAATATATCTCTAAATAATGTTTGTATTATGTTAAAACAAGATTTCAATATTGAAAAAAACCAATTATATGTAAATAAAGATAAAAAAAGAATAGAAATGAATATTTTACTTTTACAAAAAATCGCAAAATATCTTAAGAAAAAAAACTTAAAATGCTATATAATAGAAGAATATCCGACTGCTGACGCCCTTGAAGTTGAAAGAATATCTCTGCCCGTATAAGCATATCCAGTACTTCCGAATGTAAAAAAATGAGAAAAAAAACAAGTTTTACAGGATTAAAATGGCTCTAAGAACTATCACTTTTTAACTTATTTCTATCCTTATTTCTGAGAGAGAACACTCTTTTTTTCATTTTTATGGAGTTATACTTCAAAAACATTTGATATTTCATTATAGAGCATCTATAATTATTGATATCCTTTCCCTCGAATAAAAAACATTGTAAGTATAACAGTTTTATTTGTTTCATCTATTTCGTATA
>SMTZ1_10002057_pt1 | contig 20360 bp, 17 predicted proteins | sample DeeMarSWOR136_30_FD_25667 | JGI IMG/M metagenome (IMG submission 25667) | reverse complement strand
CAAGTAAAGGAAAATGCCCTCTTTGAACGAATCATAAAAACAAGGATATTTCAAACTAAATTACAAAAATTGAAAGATTTTATTAACCAATATTTTGATATTATTTATAGAGATGAGGATAGCCCCATAAATCAGGCAGCACTTCGCACTCAACTTGACAATATAGCAAGATTGACTAATTATTATGATGATCTTTCAAATTTTTATAGTGACCATACTAAGACTCTTATTACAAGAGAAAAACTTCAATCATTAATAGATTATTCTCATATAGAAATCTTATTTTTAATATTTACTAATATCCTTGATTGGGAACACTATAAAGCTAGTCTTCTATTTCCAACTGATAAAGCCAAAGAAAAAATATTAAAAGAGTTTCTTAGCAAGCTAGCAAGCTCGGAAATAAAGAGTATGGAAGATCTTGTAGATCTAGAGCAATCTATAGAGAGTTTTGTTCAAAGCATTGAAGTTTAATTTTCAGATTTGCCAATTGCTATAAATAAATTTAACTTATTTTTAATATATAAAAGATATATTTAAAATTCTTCCAGCTTGTCATTCTCATGAGAGAAGCTTATTCTCTCTTTATTAACTAAAAATCAATAATCTTGATAATATACTCGGTACAATCATAATCTTAAGATTCAAGAAAAATGTCAATAACTATAAAATTTTATGGAGATTTAAGACAAAAAGTACCAACGGAAAAAAAATATAATGGAATACCAAGTACTTTAAATATTGATATTGATAAAGCTACATTATCTGTATTTGATATACTAAAGAAATTTGATATTAAAGAAGATGAAATCAGCCATATTTTTGTAAATGGAAAATATTGCGGTCCTGGAAAACAAATTAAGGATGGTGATAGAATAGGGTTATTCCCAAGAAGAATGGGATTAATATTTCTCGAAATACCTCAATCTCATTCAATTCAAGCAACTGTAAAACTTTTTGCTAATCTAAGACAATATAGCCAAGCCATATCAAATCTCTATTTACCAGAAGGCAGTACTATTGAATCAGTTATAAGAAAATTAAGGATCCCTAAGGATATTGGGAAGCTTATTATTATAGTTAACGGTAAACCATGTTATGATAAAACTTTAGTAATTAAAAATAATGATACCTTAGCAATCTTTCCTCCTTTAGCGGGAGGATGACTTTAACTTTAAATAATTCCGCTTATTTCATAATATAAAATATCTATTTGTAATTAACTAATCTTTAATTGGTAGAATAGCCATAAATAAAAATTTGGCATTAAATCCTTTCGAAATTATCTTCTCAAACGAATAAACTTTCTTTTAATATTTTAAAATGATTTTTTTCTTCTTATTTCTAATAAAGTTTTATTATATTTTTGGATAAAATCAACAATTCTTTTTATCCTACGAAAAAAAAGAAAATCGATATCTATAAATATGTGATTCATTATGTATCTGCTTAACCATATAGATTTGATTAATTTGGGATATTTTTTCAAAGGATTTCAATGTAAAATGGATGATTGTTTTGATAAGATCTTAAAGATCTATGATAATAATGAGACAATGAAATACAAGTTATTAATTGAGATCATGAAAGATCTCGATAAAGAAATATCTAACACTTTAAGAATAAGAAATTGTCTAATTTTTCTAATTAACTTATGTTTTAATCCAAAATATCCCGATTATCTTGATTCTAAAGGGAAACGACCTCGTGAGCTTTCAGAAGAAGAAAAATTAAATATGTATGATATTTTAAAATGTGAATTTAATAATCAAAATCATTTTTAAAAAACTTTAAAATCTGTTTCTTTCCAGGAATCATACTCATTAAAAATCTCATTAATTTTTTCCAATGTTGCGATAAGGGCTTTCCTAATTTTCTTTTCATCTCTAAATGTGTCAACGATTACATCAGAGAGATCCACATTGTATTCTTGTGTTAAATCTGAAATTTTCCTTAAATCATTCATCTGGATTCCTTCTTCTTGCAGATGATTGAAAGTATTCTCTAGTTCTTCCTTTAATTTTAATGTAGCATTTAGAGATTTACTACATTTATTGAATAATTCTTGCTCTTTATCTCGTACAATTGTTTCTTCTTCGGTTAAATCAGGCTTTTCATTTACTATTTCAAGCCTCTCATTTAATAAATATTTTACTCGCTCATAGATGTTAATTGCCTCAGATATTTTCTTCATTCCTTTAATAATATGTTGTTTAAAATTAATACGTGCTTCAATTATCTTAAGGTAGGCATCTTCGTAATAAGTTTGAATTTCTCCAAAGGTACTTTTTTCCCACTCGCTTATCCTATAATATATTTGCCTTAAATCTAACTTTAAGCGATTATAATCCTTTTTAGATATGTCCGAGTCATTCAACTGTTCATAAAGTTTATTTGTTTCTTGCTTAACTAACAAAATCTTTAGATACATAATATGTGCCTTTTTTGATGCATCTGTAATGCTTCTATACTCCCCTTCACGTTCACAATACTTAAAGATTGTTAGGGCATCATCAATTAATTTATTGAATCTCTTTTGGTCAGTTTGAATATAATATTTTGAATCTTGTACTTTTTGGATGGCTCTATCCATTTGAATTTCTAATTCAAATATATAATCTATCATACTTAATTGCTTTCTCTCGGACAATATTCTAGACTTATATGTTAAATCTTTTTCCACGTTTCCAATTGTTAAAAACCATAGAATGGCGGCAGGAAGCCATAAAAAAATAGTGAAAAATAGCATATTAAAAATGCTTCCTAATATTGAGATGAGTGTGAAAGAGACTAATAGAGTGACTCCCTTACTTATTTGTTCTGAAAGTTTAAAGAACGAAGCCGCTGTACCCTTATGCTCAGGCATATTGACATCTATCATAACTGCACTCCTATTTGCTACAGGTCCAGCACCTAGCATTGAAGCTATTAACGCAAAAACAAAGAAAATAATGTAATTCGGATAGGCAACAAATATTTCTCCTATAGTTCGGAAAATATATACCCAAATTTGAGCAGTAGGAATTGGATCAGGATAAGAAAGATTGAGTCTATTTACATTGATGGGATGTAGGGACACAAGTAATATGATAGCAAATGGTATCGATAATATTAGACAAATAGTGGCTAATCGAGCTCTATTTTTTTTATTCTTTTGAAATAAGATATCTCCTAATCGAGCAAAGACGGCATTTCCGAGGATATAACCTATTCCAATCATCCCTGCAAATATTGTAGCAGTTTGAAGGCGAATTTCATAAGGTATTTCATAAAAAAAATCTGTCATCAACATTGAAGTCATAAAATATACCAGCACTGTACCGGGTACGACCGAAAAAAAGCCCTGAATTATTAAATAAATATTTGTTTTTTTCTTGAGAATTACTGCCAAATCCTCTTTGGAAATTCGATAACTATATTCTAAATCCAATTCCATTAAATCTAATAACTCATCTTCACTTGCGCCCCGTTTTGGAATTTTTACAAAGAATAGGATAAATATTACAACAACACTTACTCCAGAAAGCAAAAAAAATGGGAATCTCCAAGAAAAGATTGGGCCTAAAAATGAAGAAAGTCCTTGTCCAGCTCCATTTGATACAGAACTTAAAATTGCTAAAGTTCCAAACCAACCGGACCTCTCTTCAGCAGGAATCGCATCTGAAATTATTGAATATCCTACAGGTAAAACACATCCTAGACCTGCTCCACTTGAAACTCTCGAGATTACTAGCATAAGATAAGAAGTTGAAAAGCCCGTTAAAAGCATTCCTATTGTCCATGAGAAAGCACCTGCTATTAAAACTTTTGCTCTATCAACACGGTCTGCCCAATAGCCCCAAAGCAAAGCAAAAACAGCGCTTATTAACACAAAAAAAGCATCTGGAATAGCTATTAAAGCTTCATGAATATTGAACTCTTGTCGAATAATAGCATAACTAGGTATAAGCATATTAGCACATGCTATTGATACAAATAATAGTAGCATTACTAAAACAATGGGCGCCAGATCCTTGAATTTAACCTTAGTAAGACCGATATGCAATTACCGTTTAATTATAATTATAATAAATAAGCATTTGAGCATTAAAAAAACTTACAACCTTTTTTTATAATAATTTTTTTTTATTAAAAGAAATACTGAAAAATTTTGTAAAATTAAAGAGGAATCCTTAACTCTGATAAAAAAAATTTAAATTTTCTAGTCAAATATGACAATCAGCTATATTTGAATTGATAATATTAGAAAAGCGTAGATTTAATAACAAATATCAGAAATCAAAATCAGGATTGTCGTAAATGTACATTGAGCTCAATATCTTCATTGTATTTATAAATATAACAAAGAATATCACAAGAATCAGTTTTTTTCTTTCCTTCTTACTTGCTAATTTTACTTAAACTTTTATCCCATATTCTACCTGAAATTCTCTCTCTCCAAACCTCCAAAAGTAGCTGAAAAGCTATTTATATGCATGAATGAAAAATAATGTTAAGAAGGTTTGGAATGCTTCTTAATTAAACCAAAATTTCATTAAATCATAAATTTTTCCAGTCATATACGCTTCAAAGATAACTTTATTGATAACAAACTGTAATTCCGGTTCTTCCCAACGGCACCAAAGTACTAAATGGTCTTTATCGGTACCATAAATGACCCTGAGGGCTTCATCTTGTGACCAAGCAATATAAACTGGTTCTGTCACATATGCTGCATCAATACCTCCTGAAATCAAATCATTAATAAGTAAATCATTTCTAGTGAAGGTAACAGCAGTTATAGTTCCGACACTCTCCAATTCAGATTGTTCCGCAGAACCTGAAATGCAACCAACAGATTTTCCTGCAAGGTCACTTAAATTGCTAATTTGTGTGAGTATCGAAGAATTCTTTACAATAACAACTTGGCTCTCGTTGATATAAGTTATAGAGGGTGCAAGTATTTCTGCACGACTTGGTTTATACATCATAGCAGCCGCAATCATATCGATAGTGCCAGCTATACAAGCATTAATCAAACCATCAAAAGCTATATCGATTATTTGGAGCGAAACATTGAGTTCATCGGCAATCATAGCTGAAAGATTAATATCAAAGCCTACAATCTCAGTAATATTCAAATATTCATAGGGAGGATAATCAGCAGAAGTCCCTACTATAACATAACCGCGTTCTTTAATCTGATCGACTAATGGCTCCCTCGGTGGTTCTGGTTCCTCTGGTTCCTCTGGTTCCTCTGGTTCTTTTGGCTCTGGTTCAATTGGAAGATCTGGTTCCTCTGGTATTTTCAATATCTCTTGATCTGGTTCTTCCTCAGGAAAAACTGTTGGTATAAACCATCCAATGGCGAATCCCAACCCTATACAACAAATCATTCCTATGATTCCAATTTCTTTTCTCAAATGATTTTCACCTCATAATTTTAATTAAACACTCATATTACCTCAAAATTTCTTTATAAAGTTTTTCAATAAAATCATCAAATTTTTCTTTAGTAAATCTTACATTCAAGATAGGTTTTAATAAATACGGAATATCTTCCTCTCTTTCATAAACTGGGACAATTTTCATCAATCCTTCTTTTCTTAGTTGATAAGCTGCTTGCCATTCACCTTCTACAGACTTTGATCTTATTGAATTCTCTGAACAAAACAGTACAAAAACATTAGTTTCCTTAAGGGTTTTCTCCATATACTCAACAATATTTTCTCCACTGTCAGCTTCCCAAAAGAAGACATTCATTATCTCAGGATACAGTTTTAATCGTCTGACAATTCTCGATATTTCAAAATGATCAGTATCTAATGTTGAATAGCTTAAGAAAATATTCAAAATATTAGTCTTTTCTGCTTCTTCTATCGAAATTGGAGCACCAACTTCTAATGCAAGGGCTTTTGAGCTCGCAAAATATTCCCCCTGAATTTCTTTACTTTTGATCATCTCTAAGATTATTTTTTCAATTAAAACCTCATCCTTTATTTCACTCTTTTCACTAATATCAGCAATTTGTAATCGAGCGAATTTTGAACTTAAGTTTCCGATTATCTGTTTAATTCTATTAATTGTCTCAACTTGAGTTTTTTTACATTCTACAAGCTTTTTTTCAGTTTCAAGTAAAATAAGATTTAAATTGTGTGATTCTGCAATTTCTTGAATTTCATTTATATTTTGAAGAGCAATTTCAAATTTATTGTCTTTTATCAAATTATCGACGAAATTCAGCCTTCTTTTAAGGTCTTGCTCTATTATTAATTTTTGTTCTTCAATTTTCAGCCTCTCTTTTTCTTCCTTTATTCGCTCTTTCTCTAAGTTTTTCTCTTCTTTTATTCTTTTCTTCTCTTTTCTTTCCATTTCTTTTAATCTTTTCTTTTCTCTCCTCTCTTGAATTGGAAGAGAAACTTTCTTTTTCCATACTATTAGCCCTGATAAAAATAAAATAGCAACAATCCCAAAAATTAAAAATAATGCTATAAGTTCTAAAGGAAAATCTGATCTTATAATTGTGTCTTTAATTATATTTCCTTTACAAATTATTTCTTCAATAGCTTTTTTCTTATTAGTACTAAGCTTATTTCCCGAAATGGTGTTATTATTGCTTAAGTATAAGTATATACCATACTTATTATTTTTTGCAATGTTTTCTAAAACACTGCTTCTATTACTTCCACATAAATAGATCCCAACCCAATTGTTATTGGCGGTGTTTAATGAAACGTTATTAGCATCACAATTGTGTAAACTTATCCCAAAACCATTGTTATTATTCGCAATGTTCCCCAAAATGTAGTTATTATTGCTCTGGTAAATATATATGCCGTATAATCTATTATTATTCGCAATGTTTTCTGAAATCGTGTTATCATTACTATAAAATAAATATATCCCATATTCAGTGTTATGCTCAACATTATTTTTTAATATGATGTTATTATAACAATAATATAATGAAATTCCATTAGAACTATAGGTAATATCCAAGTTTGATATTATTGAATCATTACAATTAACCAATATTACTTGTCCGGCATTCTCAAAATCACTCGGACCTAAATTCGTTTCATTAGTGAAATAATATAATGGTTTTCCATTCACTAGATTTGTATTATATATATTGTTTGTAGCTAATCCTTTAAGGGATCCATGGACTTCAAACCCAGAACCATTTAAATTATTTCCTGAAAAGTTATTATAATGACTATAATATAAAAATACTCCATCCCCGATATTATTGTTTAAGGTATTATTTAAAACAAAATTGTAATTACTGAAATAAATCCCTATACCATAATAATTATTATTTATTGTGTTCTTTTCCCAAACAACGCTATATTTGCTATTATACATATAAATGCCGTCCCTGATGTTGTCATTTATTATGTTTCCCGAAATATAACAATAAGAGCTACTATTTAAATATAAACCTATATTATTAGATGAACAATTATTATTTTTTAAGAAGGAATATGTAACATTTGATAGCTTTATTCCCGCGTGAGAGAAATTTCCTGAATTGTATACAGTACAATTTTCGATCCTAAAAACCGCAATACTGTTTTCAATAAAGATGCAGCTACTTGAACCACCGCCATCGATAACTAAATCTTCTATAACATAAGGATCTGAATAAGTACCTTGTCCCGTACATATTCCTGCAATCTTAGTTTCAGTCCAGTTATTATCAATATGAATCTTTTCAGATATTTTTGAGGTTCTTAATTCACTGGTATTAATTTTTGACATTTGGATTTTATCAATTCTTCTCGTAGGAAATATAAAATCTTTGATTAAATTGGAGCCAATAATAGATAATAGAAGCACAAATATTATCAGAATTATAAAGAGCTTTTTTTTTTGAAACATTCTATTCCATTTTTAAATAATTAATTTTGGCTTCAACCAATCTATATATTTTTTTTTTAAACAGTAGATTTCTTAGGATAATATATAACAATTTCTTAATTGAATATTTAATATTTTCCTATAAGAAATTTCTTGATCATACTAGACTTGCTAATATGAAATAATTTTCGTGAAATCATCGTTTCACGATCTTTTTAAGGGATTTAGATTATAACTTATATATAGGATTTTTTCCAATAATTTTGCGAAATCACAAATAAAATGCTTTTTAAAAGAAATTAATTTTTAGTCCTCAAATAGAATCAGATATTAGTAATTAAATATTTATGTTTCTTTAAAATGTTAAAATCTAATAAATGGGGAAAAGCAGAGTCAAAAATAACACCCGATTTTATTCCAATGATTAGAATTGTGTTTTGGAATAGCTTAGGATTCTTTTTCTTTCAATTCTTAATCCCTTATGTAACTGCTCAACTCCTTGAAGCCTCAGGTACTGAGATGGGGTTAACTTTTGCGAGTCAAACTATCGGAGGTCTCATTAGTACTCCAATAGTGGGATATCTCACTGATAAAGTTTCTAAGAAATTATTAGTATTAATAGGGAGTTTTGGTAGAGCAGCATGTTATATTTTACTCTATCTTGGAATAATTTATTCTTCTTTGATAGTATTTGCAATAGGATTATTTGTGTTAGGATTTTTTGTAGGATTTTTTTGGAGTCCCTTAAATGCGCTGATATCACAAAAATCTCACAAAACATTCCGTTCTTCTGCATTCGGGAAGCAAGGTGGAATGCTAGGTAAAGGAAACTTAGTTGGATCGATTGTAAGTTTTCTAATTTTTGGAATCGCCAATTTTTACGTACCAAATAATCGATTTTTAGTTTATAGTCCACTAATTTTGTTTACAATATCTAATATTTACGCTGGAATAGTGTTTAAACGAAAAGTAGACGAAATGTTAACTTATGATGACCATATAACTGAGAAGAATTTATCACCAGATAATAGTTTCGATGATAATCCAATAGACTCAAAATCAAACTCTAACGGGGCTTCATTCACCCTTTCTATTGGTTTCTTAATTGGCTTTTTTGTTTTAATTACTGCTTTTATGACTAGTAGCGCTAATCAAACTATTGCTCCTCCCTTTTTCCAAGTTTATTTAATTGATGAGCTTAGAGTAACTGATCCAACGATGGTAATGATTATTTATTTTCCTAGTCAAATTATATCATTATTACTTTCTCCAAGAATGGGAAGACTAGCGGATAAAATTAATCCTCAGATAGGAATCGCTCTCATAAGCGGGTGTGGGGCTCTTGTAACGTGGTTAATAGTGAATAGCACATCCGGATTAGTGTTTGGAATTATTTTAACATTTGATGTTACATTAGCTTGGGCAGGATCTTTAGTATTACAAAATATTCTTAGCCGTATATCCAAAGGTCATCGAGGAAAAATATTCGGTCTAGCTCAATGGATGAGTTTCTTAGGAGCTATTGTAGGTCCTATTATAGGAGGTCTAGTTTGGGATCATTTGGGACCACAAGCACCTTTTATTATTTCGATATTTATAGAGCTATCAGTTATTCCATTATATATCACGGCAATAAGAATTTTGAAACCTTATATGGCTGAAAAACTAGAAGAAGATATTCTAGTAAATTAAAAAAATTTTAGAGTTAAAAATAATGAAACCACATCATAAAAAAGCAATAGAAAAATTCATTGAAAAAATTAAAAATGATAAGAGGTTTTTAGCCATCATCATTGCCGGATCGGTTGCAAAAGGTATGGAAAGAGATGATTCTGATATCGATGTTATTCTTGTAGCAACTGATGAAGAATTTGAAAAAAGAAAAAGGAGAAATAGATATTTGTATTTTGAAACTCAATTCTGTGATTATCCTGGAGGGTATATTGATGGTAAAATTGTAAATTTACAATTTATCAAAACTGTAGCAGAAAGAGGTAGTGAGCCAGCTAGAGATGCATTTAGAGATGCGTGGATTGCCTATTCAGAAATTCCTGAACTTGAAAAATTATTAAAAAATATTCCTATTTTTCAACAAGACGAAAAATTAGAGAAGATTAAGAAGTTTTATGCTCAATTTGAAATAGCCAATTGGTTTGTTAAAGAAGCTGAGAGAAGAAATGATCAATATTTATTAACTCGTGCAATAGCAGATCTAATTTTATTTGGGGGAAGATTAATTCTTGCTCATAATGAAATTTTATATCCTTATCATAAATTGTTCATCGATGTTTTAAAAAAAGCTCCCGAAAAACCAGATAATCTTATCCAAATAATAGACACTTTATTGAAGTACAAAAGTTCTTTAAATGCCCAAGCTCTTTATGATACTGTTAGAAATTTTAGGAAATGGGAAACTCACGAATTATCACCAATACGTTTTATGCTTGATACCGAATGGGCTTGGCTTGAAGGAAAACCTTATGTTGGTGATCTATAGAAAAATTGCACATGATGTTAATAAATTAATATTAGTGAATTTCTTTATCCTAAATTTTGGAATGTTCCGAATTTTTCTCTCCAAAATTTACTTGTTTCATAATTCTATGATTTCTCTTCAGTACATTTTTTGCAATTTTCATTCAATAATGCTAAACTATCTTGAACCTGGCTTAGAGATTTGCTATATAACCTATATGTATGTGATTTCGGGGTTACTATCTTATATTTAATTCTTAATACTTTTAAGACTAACTCAGCAATTTCAAGCTTTAATTTTATATTCGAATGCATTTCAATTATAAACTCTGGTTTATTACATTTTTCCTCAATCATAATATTCAATCAATTTTAGTTTTTGGTAAAAAAAAGTTATTCGTTATAAAAAATATAAATCCGAAATATAAAAATTTATCTCTCTGTAAACAACAAGACTTTTTTACATACAAATAAATTATCAGAAAGATAAACATCATCTAATTTATTATGTAATTAGATTTAAATTTCCATTTAGCTATATTAAAACTAACACCTTGTTATAAACAAAATTTGACTGGTTTATGATTCAATATCAATTGAATCAGGAATTACTCCTAATTTCATAATCCATCCATCTCACAGACTTTATATCTGATTTACTTAACTTATAACATGCATTAAACTCTTTTATAAGAAGGTTTAATCCATCAGTTTCACATTATAGATAATTCTAATTTATATTTAATCCAGTTTAACTTTATAATTGCTTTACAATACGGATATAAAGCTTTGTTAGGGTGATAAAATGATTTGAATTAAAAAATTAAAAGGAGGTGAAAAAATGGACGTAAAAAGAGCGAAGGAATTAACAACCCAATTAAACAGTTTAATCGACCAAATCGAAAAAGAAAAGATAAGTGAATTTAATAAGATGAGTGAAGCTCTTAAGAATGAAATAAGAGTCAAGATTATGGCAATTTTAAATGAATTAGACATAAGATCTGGGGAAGTTATGGAATTTAAAAAATCTAATTAAAAAAATTAAAGAAGTTGAGAATAATAAAAAACTAATAAATTTTTTTTTCTACATTATAGAGAAAGAGTTACTTGATTTTGTTATTGGATCTTTATCAAAGAAAAACATTTCATATTCTTATTGACTACTGCGCTTTTCTAATATTTTAAGTATTTAGGGAGATGCCAATCTAAAATAATAAAATTTAATTAGATATTAAATAATTTAACCTTAATTAACCTATATATGCGAAAATTTAAAGGAATATTAAGATACTTTTTATTTACATAAGAAATCACAAATCAACTTTTTTATAGGTTCATGTCTTATCTAAAAGCTACAGAACTAATAAGAGCAAATCAGCTAATTGAAGAGGGTAAATTTGATGATGCCCTAAAGGTTATTATAAGTTTCGAGGAAAAAGGAGACCTTTCATTATACAACCAAATGATATGCAACCTTCTCAAATGTTCTTTATATTATTTAAAACGAGACCGTGTTCAAAGCTTAGAATTTGCTGAAAAGGCTTTTTTCGCAAGCCAAGAATTAAAATTGGATGATTCTCTTCAATTGTTTGATATATTCCTAATGATGGCAAATTCATTAAATTTTATCGATAAAATAGATGAGGCTCATGAATTTTTTGACAAAAGTGAAGATTTATTAATGAGACTTTATCAAGAACCACAAAAAGAACTCAAAAAAAGAAAGGCTTATCTGGCATATGTTAAGGCTTATACTTTAACTAAAAAAACTGCGTCAACTACAAAAGGCGATTTTGAAAAAGCTCTCGAATATGCTTTGGAAGCTCTAACATTGAGAAAGGAAATAGGACTTGATATATATATTCTTCAATCTTTTAGTCAAATTGGAAGGATATATTTTTGGATGGGAAACTTGAAAGAAACCTTAGAGTATACTGAAAAAACTTTAAAAATTGCAGAAAAATTAAACCTCAATTTATATATCCTAAGGTGTAATATGGGATTTGGAATGGTTTACTCCCTTCAAGGTGAGTTAGACAAAGCTTTAGAATATAACCAGAAGAGTTTATCTCTTGCGAAAGAAGAAAATAAGAAGAGAGAAATTTGTTATGGTTTGAATAACATCGGTTTGGTTTACCAAATGCAAGGTGATTTAGATCAAGCAATGAAATATATTGAAGAAGCTCTATTGATCTCTGAGGATATTAAACATTTTAATGTTATTGGTATTCTTGATTCTCTTTTTCATTTAAATCTTGATAAAAAAGATGTTGATCAAGCTCGTTATTATTTAAAAAGAATTAAAGAACATAGAATAGGCATTAGTGATAATATTTTATATCGAGTTAACAAAGCTCTTCTTCTGAAAACTAGCCCTCGAGCCATTTACCGCGGTAAAGCTGAAAAAATCTTAAGACAAGTAATTAACGAGATAGATATTGAAGGAAGAGAAATCCTTTATGAGACAAAAATAAACGCTCTCACAAACTTATGTGATCTCCTTCTGACCGAATTGCGAAATACAGGTGATTTAGAAGTATTAAAAGAATTACAGGAGATAATTATATATATGATTATAATTGCCGAAAAAAACAACTCTTATTCACTTCTAGCAGAAATATACCTTTTAAAAGCTAGATTGGCATCAATAAACTTCGATTTGAAAGATGCTCGACGATTCTTAACTCAAGCTCAGCAAATCGCCGAAAGACATGGACTCAACCAACTTGTAAGGAAAATCTCAAGCGAGCAAACAAACAAATTTATTAGGCAATTAGATTCTTGGGAAAAACTAAAAGAATCGGATATGACTTTACAAGAGCGAATAGAACTCGCGAATATAGACGATCAAGTTGAAAGAATTATTCGAAATCGAGTATTGTTAACTCAAGTGGCTGAACAAACGGTTACAATCCATGCAGACAGGAAAATTTGCTTAATATGCAGGGGAGAAATAGTAGGCTACATGTACACCTGCACTTGCGATGCAATCTATTGTGAAAACTGCGCCCGTGCGTTAACTGATTTAGAAAATGCGTGTTGGGCTTGTAGCGCCCCACTCGACACTTCAAAGCCAACTAAACCCTATCAGGAAGAAAAAGCTCGAGAGAAAGGTGATAAACACATCATCATAGATAAAAAATAATCAGATGAAAAATTAGAATCTTGAAAACAGTCATTTCTTCCTCTATACTTCTTTTTAAAATCATAAATAAATTTCTATTGAATTTTAATAAAAGAAAAATATCTCATATTATTGAGTGCTACGTTTTTCTAATATTTTAAGTATTTAGGAAGATGCTAATCTAAAATAATAAAATTTAATTATTTGGGAGTGTTTTTTAATAAATAGTATTATATAAGGGGTCGTGGATTAGTGGAAGATCGTTCGCTTGGCATGCGAAAGGCCGCGGGTTCAATTCCCGCCGACTCCAAAACTGATTTCTGTTAAGGGAAAAAATCCTTTAAATAAGACATTGAATCTTGGATTATAATTGAGTTTTCAAATAAAAATTCCAACGCTCATTAATTAGATTATATAAAGGAAAAAATGAAGAAATTTTTCTTTATAAATGTTCATCAAACTTATTATTTAACACACAAAATAATATGGATGAAAGTTGGAATTAGATTATACTAAAGAATGGGATATAGAGGATCTTTTGATCCGCCTTAACCTTTTAAGCCAGATGTATTGGTTCTGCGAAACTGTTGAAGAAAAGGAAAGAATCTATAGGAATATATTACAGATAAAACAAGAATTTCGACACAGAGGTTGGGAACTGGATATACCTGCTTCTACAGAAAGAATAGAAACATAGAGTAGGCGGTATGTGAAATGTTGAAGCATCTACAAGATTTTTTAGTAGTATTGGACTCAGGTGAGGTGATATTTAGTGACATATCCAATATTAAAGTGGAAGAACAATTATTTGGTGCTTTAATAAGTGCACTTACCATGTTTTATACTGAAACGTTAGAAGGTGTTTTACATGTTATCAAGGGTTCTAAGTTTATTATCAACATTTTCTCAAAAAATCATATTCAGTTTATTGGAATCTCTCCAGTATGCGCTAATAATAAAAAGTCTCAAGAGGAGCTTCATTTATTGGCGTCTCGATTTCTTGAAAAACATGTTAAAGACATTAAAGATAACAAGCTAATTAATATACATATCTTTGAGAATTTTACTTGTGATCCTCAAAAATAACGTAAACAAATGGTATCTCATTGAAGAAGAAATTAAAAATTATAAAGACCATGAATTTAGTCTTAAATTTTAATACTATTTATTTTTCTTAAATAAAAAATTTAAAAAACCGTATTTGTATAGAAACATGATACAAAATGGCACGAATTCTTACTCTCAAATATAAAGATTTAGAGCTTCACGTTAGGCTTCAAAAATTTTCACGAGATACTTTATACGGTAAAAGTCATGTTGAAAAAAGAGGGAAAGATGGTATAGTATATCAGCATGCGAATCTTACGATGGATGGCACACATATCCTTCCGAGTAAAGCGATTAGTGCCCATTATATAGATCCTCAAGGGAACTACGTAGCAGAAACACTACTAGTTGATCCTGAAGGAAAGGCAATTCCAGTTGTACGATCAATGTTTACGGAACCAGTTAAGTTATCGAAAACCATTTCATTAGAAGATTATTTTTCCTATAATATCGATACGACCTATATTCTGACTGCTGATAATATAGAAGACTTAATTCCTTTATATTTGGATTGTCAGGCATTACTGGAACAACATAAATTATTTCGTTTTACTTACGTGTACTACGATACTACAGCGCCCAGAGATGCAATTCTCGTCCCAAAACAAGGTGATATCTATGTTCTAGTAGGAGAGTATGCTGAACCAATAATGTTAAGTCAAACAGAAATTCTGTATTCTGACATCGAGGAAGAAGAATTAGAGGAAGAAATTGCGTTTGAAGTGTGGTAAGGGGAGGTAAAAAAAATGAGAATTCATTTAGCGTATGAAAATATCGATACTGTATTAGAACTTGTTCCTACTCATAGACCGCAAAAAAGATTCCATATTACTCCACAAGGAGAGAAAGCAAACTATCAAAGAATGATTAAATTCGATTCTACTTTAAGTGATACACATCTTTTACAGGAAGAAGATTTAGGTGAAAAGATAAAAAAGGCTGATGTTGATATTGATATTGAATTAGCTGGTAAAAAAGTACATCATACATCTCGAATTACTGTGACGGAAGATTTAGAACCCGTGTATGACTACTCAATATATGATATGCTTACTCTTCCTGATGGTACTGTTAAAGAACGACCTCATATGGAAACTATTGGAAATATTAACATATCTATACCTGTTAGAATCACCGATGAGCTGGAAGATCCCAAAGACTTGATGTTAGAGTATGTATTTCGAAAGAGCTATTACATTACGCACTATGATGGTGTAACTTACAAATTCCTTTATGAAATTGCAGAATATCTTCATCAAACTAAAAAGTTTGCTCGAGTAGATACATTCAATCCTGAAACGAAGAAACGGGAACCCTTAATTTTAACTGATGGCGGGAGAAAATTTCCTAGAGCCTACTTAAGCGGCACAGTAAAAGGAAAAAAATATCGATTAGTGCTATTCCTTTCTGATCAAGAATTAAAAACTATGGGAGGTGTGTAATATGGAGATTTCCCCAGAAGAAGTAGCAACTTCATTTGGTTCATATATACGAGGTACTCCAGAAAGCGTTCCTGTAAAAGAGATTATTCCCCTAGTTGATAATTATCGAAAGCATGTAGCTCAGAGATTTGTTACCAGAAGAGAAGCAGACATTCCTAATTTGCTAGGAAAAGAATTTATAGTGAGTGTAAAAGTAGATGGATCTTTTAGCGGCTATTATTATAATGAACAAAAACAATATTCTTTCTTTTTTAACGTACCGCAGCATAGAGTGTATTTAGGGCTTCCCGTGAATAAAGATTTGGAGGCGCTTTTGCACAAAAATAACATTAAAGAAATTTTGTTAGTGGGAGAGTTATTCTGTTCTACTCATGAGCCTATTGGTTTTTCGAAACGCTCTCGAATCTATGAACTCGCTCATTATAGAAGAAATCCTTCATCTCAAGATGATCTTGAGAGAATAGGGTTTAAAGTGTTTGATATTCTTTCGATTGATGGCGAAAAGTGGACTGAAAAACAATATAGAACACGATATAATAAGCTTTATAGTGTATTTCCTAAAGAAGGAAGGTTATCAATGGTTAAGACTCAAATATTCAAGAATACCTATGAAATTCTCGAATTTTATAGAAAAGAAGTAATTGAGCATAATCATGAAGGTATTATTGTTCGTACAGGAAATATTGGATATAAGATCAAACCCATTCATGTAATAGATGTGGCAATCATTGCGATAGCTGAAGGAAGAGAAGGTACAAAAATAGGGAGAAATTTGTTAGCAAGCGCTCTTGTTTCATTGCGATATCCGGATGGAAAATATCAAGTTCTAAGTAGAGTAGGAAGTGGCCTAACTGATGAGATGCGAATTGAGTTGATGAAAAAATTTAGGGTTGTACAGTCAAAAGATTTTATTTCGATAACAAGGGACGGAAGAGCCATGAAAATGGTATTTCCTGAGATTGTGGGGCAAATTGAATATGAAGACATTTTAACAGATAGTGGAGGAGAACCTATATACCAATCGTGTTTGCAGTTTATTGAAAAAACTAATTCATGGGAGCTTGTAACACAAATGCCGTTCTTAAGTCTCATCGCCCCTCGTTTTATTGAAGAAGAACCAATTCGAGAAGATAAAAATGCTGAGAATATAACTGATGTTCGTATAAGTCAAATCATGGATTTAGTAGATATTCCAAAATTTGATAAAATTATAAAATATGAGTATGAAAACTCTGAGCTATTAGCTCGAAAAGTGTATGAAAAAGGAAATGATATGGTACACAAATTTATGATGTGGAAGACCAATAAAAGTGTTTCCAATGAATATCCAGAATATATTATATATCATCTTGATTATAGTAAAAAACGTAAAGATCCACTGAAGCGCGACATTATGGGTACAAATAATAAAGATCAGGCGTGGGAGTTGTTAGATAATACTATAAACTCGGAGATGACTGGTACGTCAGGTACCTTAAAACGAGGGTGGAGTGAATATTCTATAATGGATCTAAGACAAAATTGAGGAATAAATTATTATATTCACTTAATTCGCATCTTAATGATTGATATGGCTTTTCTCAGTTATCAATGACTCTCTTCAATTATAAATTAATCAATAGTTATTGTTTAATAAAATGACTCAAAAGAGTGAAGGGGTAAAAGAGGCCAGAAACAGTTTAATCCAACACCTTTTTGAAGAGATTTGTAGGGGAAAAGAATATTCTGATTTTTATTCGCATGTCTATTGCGTAATTGCCAAAGTAGGGCTCCAACTTAAAGCGAGAGAGGAAGGGTTATTTGAGGCTGGTGATTGGACAAATTCAGAATATAAACAAGAGTTAATAGAGAGGGCTCATCAATTTTTAGTGAAGCATATAAGGTAATTTTTGGAGTCATGCAAAAATAAATTAAAAAATATCGTAATAATGAAGAATTTACATTTTGTAAGATTCAAATCTTTTTAATCTACTATTTATTATTTAGGACTGTCCTATTCAATTTTTCTACTTGTTTAAGATTTTTTTTAATTGGCTTATATAAGGGGAAAAAGAAACGATTTTGTAGCAATCTTTCATTTATTAGTTCAAATGCGAGAGAATGTCTTTTAATATAAGGCAAATATAGGAATAAAGGTACAAAACTGATAAGGTATATATAGGATTAATAGCACAAAACTAGTAATAGTTTAAAGTATAAGGTTGTTTTGTGCATTTTAAATAGCTGGGAAAAAATTAGTTAAAATGACTGTTGAACCTAAAATTGCTGCCACTGTAATCTTATTACGTGAACGAGCCTCAGATTTAGAATCAGATGATAATTGTGAATTTGATGTATTCATGGTCAAGCGGCATGAACATGTAAGGTTTATGGGAGGGCATCATGTATTCCCTGGTGGTGGGATAGAACCACAAGATATTACTTTAGAATCAAGAGAAAGAATGATCGGTCCGAATAAAGAGATTTTAAGTGCAGTTAAAGAAGTATGCACTGAACCGTCTGATCTATGGGTAATCGCGATCCGTGAGCTATTTGAGGAGACAGGGATTCTAATCGCAACGAAGGATAAGGAAAATATTATTGAAATAGATAGAGAAAACGGCACAAGATTTAAAAATTATCAGGAGAAGCTTCAAAAGGATCATCTGACGATGACAGAAATTCTAATAAACGAAAATCTTTATTATGCTGCGAACCATTTAAAGTATTTTGGTAGATTAATTACTCCTAAGATATCCCCCATTCGATTTGATACTCAATTTTTTCTATGTAAATTTCCTCAGAATCAAATTATTAATTTATTTGGAGGCGAACTAACAGAAGGATTATGGGGTTCTCCAAAATTTTTTTTGAAATTATTTCGAAAAAAAGAAATTAAAATAATTTTTCCTCAATTTACTACACTGAAACGACTAAAAAAGTTTAAAACGATTCAAGAAGTCTTCTCTAATTCGAAAAATGGATTTAAAATTGTTCAAGTAGAGGATTTTAGATTTTAGGATTTTTTATCTATTAACATATTAAATTTTAATTGAGTTTTCTATTGGAAAGAGAGAAGGCGAAAATAATATATATTCATTCTAGGTCATTTCCTTATTAAATGTAAGATATTGAATCTAAAGACACAAATTAGATAAGTCTTTTATACAAGTATGTCATATTTATTAATTGTCAAAATTCAACTGCAAAATCAATTAATTCCTCTTTAGAGGGAGTTTTAATAAAGTAATAATATAGCAAAAGTATGAGCGAACAAAGATTAAAAGAAAAAGAAAGACCTGAAGAATTAATTCGAGCAGAAAAACTCATTGATGATGCTAAAGTAAACGAAGCCCACGAGCTATTAAACAATTTCGAGAAAAAGGAGGGACTTACTTTACATGAAAAAGTATCTAGTCATCTCCTCAGAGCTGACCTTTTATTTCAACAAGGGCAATATAGAGAGTGTCTTACACTCTCTGAAGAGACATACAAATTGAGTTTAAAATTAGGCAAGAACATTCATTCAGTTGATTGCTTAATTCTTATGGCTAGATCTCTATGGTGGCTCGGGAAAGCCGATGAAATTCTTGATCTAATTACTCAAGCAGAGGAATTACTCAAAAATATTTTACACATTTTATCCTTAAGTCGTATGAAAAGAGAGGCTTACTTTTTATATCTTAAGGGTATCTTTCATACAGGTTCACAGCTTAATATAGATTTAGGTATAAAGTACATGAAACAGAGTCTTGAATTAGGAGAAAAATCAAATTTTAAAAGATTAAATGCTCTCGTTTTAAGAGTTCTTGCATATAATACTGCACTATATAAAGGTGATATAGAGCAAGGGTTCGAATATATAACAAAAGCTGTACAAGTAGCTCGAGAAAGTAATAATAAATTTACATTTGCACAATGTATCTTAAATTTAGGGGTAATTTATGAATATAAAGGAGATTGGGAGAGAGCAATTAATATATATAAAGAGTGTCTATCAGTCTACGAAGAACTTGATAATAAAGAAAGAATGGGTGTAGCTTTTAACAATATTGCTTACATTTATGATGATTTTGTTGGAGATTATGATCGTGCTATAAAATACATAGAAAAAAGCCTAAAAGTGTATAGTGAGGATATAAACTATGTATATTCTGGAGAAAGATTATATGAGGCTATTACTATTGCTCTTAAAAAGAGCGACCATGAGAGAGCAAAAAACTATCTCCATCATTTGGAACAGATGAAAAATCAAGTAAAAAGCAAAAGGATTGAAATAATTTATCGTATAAGTAAAGCTATAATACTAAAAAAAAGCTCTCGATTTCGCGATACTGTTAAAGCTGAGAAAATATTAAAACATATCCTTGAGGAAAAAATATTTAATCTTAACG
>SMTZ1_10002056_pt1 | contig 20361 bp, 19 predicted proteins | sample DeeMarSWOR136_30_FD_25667 | JGI IMG/M metagenome (IMG submission 25667) | reverse complement strand
CACATCTTTCGCCCGCACGCCCTGACGGTACAGGTCGGGGGCACAGTCAACAGCCGTGGCGGCAAAGCGGCAACAGGCATGAACCTTGATGCTCGAATCAGCCATCTCCCATTTCTCCCCAAGGTCTTTCGTGATGGGGATATAATCATATTGGTCTTGGAAAGAGAAAAGCTTGATGACCCCGTCAGGTTCTTCAAAAATAGACCGGGCACCGAGGAAATTCTTCTTACCCAACGAAGCGGCCAATATCCCGCACATAGCAGCATGACCCGGCTGCAAGGGCTTCTGCCAGGAACCCTCCCTGCGCCACTTCATGACCCCGGAGGCAAAACTGCCGGCCAAGCCTAAGGCATAGGCAGTCTGGGTGGCATCAAGGCCGAGAAGGGAAGCGCTGCCCACCGTTGCACCGAATACGCCACACGTGCCGGTGGTATGAAACCCTTTCATCTGGGACCTACCGAGGAAAGACTCTCCCACGCGGATCATCACTTCCGAACCTAGGATAAAGGCTCGGACGAGATTCTTACCACTCGCACTCAGTCTCTCCCCAACTGCAAAAATAGCGGGGAAAACGGCAACGGATGAATGCATGACCCCTTCCCGATGGTCATCATCGAAGTCGAAGATATGCCCCTGGAGGCCGTTAATCAGAGCGGCGTTCATAGAGGACGTCTTGAACCCCTGGGCCACAACCGAGCTCTGGGGGTTTCCCCCTTCGGCCTTTACCACTTCAACCAGGATCTGCGCCTGCTGCTCCCGAGATGCTCCGATCATGCATCCCACCAGATCAAGGGAAAAGACCTTGGCCTTCTCCACAGCCTGCTTGGGCAGATCTTCGAACTTCTGATGTACTACGAACTCGGCCAGTACCTCTGCAATCTTCTTACCCTGGGAATGATCCATGAGAGGGACTCCTTAAGATGTTATCTCGCCATCTCCCTACACCCGCTTGGTCAGTACCCGGACGCATGCCGCATGAGTTGAAGTTCTTCCAAGTGGTCTTTGACGTCGTGTCTTGTACGTTTTATTCCAGGCTATACTTGTTTTCCAGGGTGCTCCACTCTTCGAGGCCCACCGCCGAGAATATTTCATGCGGACCCATTGGGTGCGCGAAGTTCCAACCGATTCCTTCCTCTTTCAGAAGACGTAATGCTTGTTCCATCGCGTAAATTGCCGTACCCATGCACACGCCAGGATAGATCGATATCTTGTATCCGATCTGTTTTAGATCGTCGATCGGGAGAACGGGCGTCTTCGTCGTTGGCCCAGCCATATTAATCAGACAAGGCGCCTTGACCCTTCGCGGAATCTCCCTCACCTCTTCAATTGATTGTGGCCCCTCAACGAACGCCATATCCGCCCCGGCTTCAATGTAAAGATTCGCTCTAGCTATGGCCTCTTCGAGCCCACACACCGATCTGGCATCGGTACGTGCTATGATAATGAAATCGCTCCTCCTGCTGTCAGCCGCCGCCTTTATCTTTTGGACAAACTCGTTCGAAGGAATCACTTCCTTTCCTTGCAGGTAACCGCACCTTTTCGGAAATACCTGATCTCCAATATGTATAGCTGCTACACCAGCTCGTTCGTATTCCCTTACGGTCCTCACAATATTTAGGGCATTGCCATAACCGGTGTCCGCATCTGCAATCACCGGAAGACCCGAACATTCTACAATTCTTGTGGCATTTTCAACCATTTCGGTCATTGTAATCAGTCCCAGGTCGGGTTGCCCTATTCTGGATGCAGAAGTTCCTGCCCCTGTCATGTAGATGGCTTCAAACCCCGTCCTCGCAATCAGGCGGGCCGATATGCCGTCATAGGCACCAGGGAGCAATGACTATCTTGTTCGGAGTTTTAAGGTAATCTCTCAATACCTTTGCGTACGTCATGCTTGAAGCTCCCCCCACGGACTGGAAGACGTGATAATAAGTCCCTCCTTCCGCCTGAACAGGCTTTCAGACACCTAAACAAAGCCTTATACAACCTTCCGTCAACAGCCATAGGTTAATTTCTATCCCTCTGCAAACAGTTACTTATTCCCCTTTAGCAATCTTGGTTCCAGCATATCTCTGAATTTGAAGGTTTCACTACTATCCTTTCCACTCCTGATATAACCCAACTCCTTAGATATTTTATTCCCCGCCAACTTTACTTTTCCGAAATATCGGTTGCTCTAATCTCGGGGTTTTCCAGAGAAAAGCATTTTATTATGTTCAGAGTATTTTTGACTGATTTGATGATTTGCCTTTGTTCCATATTACGCAAAGGTGTTAGTCGTTCGTCCCTATTTTTGGTAATGTCAATTATTTTGTCAATAAAAAAATCAGCGTCTGCCTGAATTTGTTGTCGATTTTTGCTTCAAGGTGCTGACAGTCCAGAATTTTCAACTCTCCGCTAAATTTGTTCACAAGACACTAAATATCTTGTTCCTCAAGAGAATATGCCCTTCTCTTTCAGAAATTGGGTTTAAATGGCCGTCAAGAGTTCCGTGGAGAACAAAATTGGCTGTTCCTTCAGAGAACCCTTTGACTCCTTCCCAGCAATAAATTCGGGAAAGAGTCAAAATTCAAAGTGTCTCCCACTTTGTTCGTTATCGTTATTTATTTTAGCATCATTCCGTTTAAATCACCTCCTTATGCACCCATATCTTTAATGTTTTGAGGAGCGATTATTCGGAAAATGATTTTGTGAAACTTTTCTTCTTGACAAGATATTTCCGGGCTGGTAATAGGTCTGTTGTAATACCAATTTATGAGACCCTTTCATTCTGTAAAAAGTGGTAAGATCTCCGAACTCGTCGCCCAGCAGATAAAAAATGGTATTCTAAAAGGGACGATGAAGCCAGGATACAAACTTCCACCCGAAAGAGTATTGGTCAAGGATTTCCAAGCCAGCCGGGTCTCCATTCGCGAAGCCCTAAAAAAAGTAGAAGCATCCGGACTTTTAAAGATCAAGCCTGGTTCAGGGGTTTTTGTCTCCGAAGTAAGCTCAAAGCCGATAAGTGATTCTCTTTCCTCGATCCTCCGAATGCAAAGGATCTCCATCAATGAGTTGACAGAAGCAAGGATCATATTAGAACCCTATATCGCAAAATTAGCCGCTGACAAAATTACAGCAGAAGACCTTCAGAAACTGGAAAACAATATTCATGAAACGTCGAAGATCGTTCAATCTAATAAACCATCACCCGCACAGAACATTGAGTTTCACTCTCTCGTTGCTGCAGCTGCCCAAAATCAGGTGATCGCTTTAACCATGAAAACTCTCCTTGATGTGGTAAAAGAAATGACCCTCGAAATAACAAATCATTTGCAAAAGAGGGCAGAAATTTCTAGACATGCCCTCACCTGCCACAAGAAAATTTTGAAGGCTCTCAGGGAAAAGAATTCCCAGCGGGTTTATGAATTAATGTTAAAAGATATTGTTCAGGTGCACAGTGGCCTGAAGGTAGTCACATCCAGACCTAGATAAGGAGGATCTAATATGGCTTTCAAAGATCACAGGGATTTCTTCGAAGTTCTTGAGAGAGAAAACGAGCTTGCAAAAATAAAAAAGGAAGTAGATTGGGATGGAGAGGTAGGGGCCATTAGCAGAAAAACGTTTGAACAGGAAGGTCCGGCCTTGCTTTTCGAAAAAATCAAAGACTACCCCGAGGGATACAGAATCTCCAATGGAACATCTGGGACATGGGGTCGAGTTGCGCTATCGATGATGCTACCCAAGAATACACCCGTAAGAAAGATATACAAGGAGTATGAGGAACGCATAGATATCAACATTCCTCCCAAAATTGTCAAGAAGGCGGATGCGCCTTGCAAGGAAAACATCATGCTGGGGGAAAAGGTTGATCTGAATGAGTTCCCTGCCCCGATGGTGCACGAAGGTGACGGAGGGAGGTATATCGGTACATGGGATGTGGTGGTCAACAGAGAGCCTGAAACAAACTGGACAAACTGGGGTATGTATAGATTCATGGTGCATACCAAAAACTGGTTGACAGGATGGCCTCAGAGCACGAGCCAGCTTGCCTTTATCATGAAGAAGAGCTATTTGCCCTACAATAAACCGATGCCCATAGCGGTTGTCCTTGGGACCGACCCCCTGTCGCACATCGTTGCAACCGCAGGGATCAAGACTTTCGAAGATGAGGTGGACCATGTGGGCGGATTGAGAGGCGAACCAGTTGAGCTGGTCAAATGTGAAACGTCAGACCTCCTTGTCCCGGCGCATGCGGAGATCATTATTGAGGGCGAGCTTATGCCGGACCAGATTGCACCGGACGGACCATTTGGTGAGTATCCGGGTTACAGGAGCGGAACCATGTGTGCCGGTGTCGCGGTAAAGGTAAAGGCAATTACATACCGGAGTAAGCCTATCGTCACCATGATCGCCCTTGGCACACCGCCTGACGACAGCTCCATCGCGGCTTCCCTGACTGCGGCCGTGGCGATGAAAAAGGGCTTACTGAGGCATGGTGTCCCTGTGACGGACGTTTACGTCCCTCCCGAAGGAGTAACCCATTTGATCGTGATCGGTGTAACCAGAGGCGGAGCGGAGACCGCGCGGAAGGTCCTTGACTATTTTACCCTTAGAAGAGTAATGACAAACAAGCATATCATCGTTGATGCAGATGTGGATGTATTCAATATGGCTGAAGTGTTGCACTGCTTCGCCACAAGATGCCATCCCGGAAGAGGTATTTTGTATGAGTGGTACGAGGGCCGATCAAACTCATTAACACCTTTCTATAGCCCCGAGGAAAGGAAGAAGCTAAAAGGGGTTTCAGTTGCCTTCGACAGTACATGGCCACCCGAGTGGGAGAAGGAGATTGTCCCCATAAAAGCATCCTTCAATACGATATACACCGAAGAAACGATTGACAAAGTAAACAAGAATTGGGAAAGCTACGGAATTAAAATATGATGGTCTCGCAGAAAGTCTGAAAAAGAGATTTCTGTCATTTCTGCCCCGTATCAGGTACGGGATAAACTCCAGCAGAAATCCAGTATTTTCAAATCGGTAGAATTCCTCGGATTCCCGTTTTCACCGGAATGACGACTTTTTACGAGATTATCAAATATAGATGCTTAAAGACGAAAAGAAAAAATAGGGAGGATACGCGTTATGAAGGAATGGCAGACTTTCGTGAGAAGGTTTACAGATATGAAAGAAGGGAAGAGGGAACTCTTCATCAAAGACCTGTCTCCAGGTAAGGCCAAGTACAATACAAAACATGTCTTGGCGAACGTTTCCAAATCGCAAAAAACGTTGAAGCACCCTGATATCCTTTGGATAAGGGGGGAATCCGGTGAAAAAGCCCCGGACCCTTGGTACTTAACGATTGAGCAGGAACTGGAGGAATTTGTCCCGGGTAAACCGTGGGAGGACTTGCTCGAAGCAGTAGAAAAGAGCGAAAGAAACAGGGGGTAAAGCGACGCACATGCATTTCAACAGGGCAATAGACGGGTAACCGAAAAAATTTTTGTGTTTTTAAGTTTGGGGGCCGGTGATGGGAGAGGTCGAATATTTCGATCAGAAAGTGGAGACAGCAAGCAGGGACGAGACAGTCATGCTCCAGTTTAAGAAACTGGAGACCTTATTGAAAAAAATCTCCGCTTCCAACCCGTTCTATAAAGACAAATTTAAACAACACGGGATTAATCTCCAGGATATCCGGAATCCTGACGACCTTCAAAAATTGCCCTTTACAATTAAAAGAGAATTTGAAGAAGATCAGGAGAAGCATCCTCCCTTTGGTACAAATCTGACCGAACCATTAGAAAACTACGTGCAATACCATCAGACGTCCGGGACCACTGGAAAACCTCTGAAATTCCTTGACACAAGAGAAAGCTGGGAATGGAGAGGAAAGGTGGCTTGTCACATTCTTATGGGGGCAGGCGTCCACCGGGGTGATCGAATTCTTTTTCCCTTTAATTTCGGTCCCTATACGGCATTCTGGATCATGTATCAGGGGGCTTATCAATTGGGAATTCTCATCATCCCAACGGGGGGGTGGACCTCCTTTCAAAGATTGGAGTGCCTGATTGAGAACAAAGCTACCGTGATTCCTACCACCCCAACCTATGCCCTGGCTTTAGCCGAGACGGCTAAAGAGCATGGGATGGATCTCGCATCGTCAAGCGTAAGGTCTCTTCTTCTCTCAGGAGAACCAGGTGCCCTCATTCCGCATGTTCGCCAAAAGCTCCAAGACATTTGGAAAGCCCGTTGTTTCGACTACATTGGTCTGACCGAAGTCGGGACCTGGGGATTTCAATGCACCAAGCAACCCGACGGTGTTCATCTTCTGGAAAGTGAGTTCATCGGTGAGATCGTAGACCCTGAGACTGGATCCCCTCTTCCAGAGGGGAAGATGGGAGAGCTAGTCGTTACCAATCTCGGAAGGTCATGCATGCCCGCGATCCGTTACCGAACAGGGGACCTGGTGAAATCTAAAGAAAAGATCTGTTCCTGCGGGAGAACGTTTCATGTTCTTGAGGGTGGGGTTCTGGGGAGAAAAGACGAAATGATCGTCATTCGCGGGGTTAATGTCTTTCCTAATGTTCTTGCCAATATTGTTGAAAGGTATATTCAACCCGGAGATGACTATCGGATTGAAGCCTATCAAGAGAAAGGCATCAATGAAATATCCATTAAACTTGAGTTGAAAGAGGAAGGGAAGAAGGAGGTGATTCAAAGAGCCATTCAAGATGACATTAAGATCAAGCTTAATCTCAGAGTCGAAGTGGATGTTGTCCCTAAAGACATGTTACCCAAATCTGACTATAAGGCAAAGCGATTTGTTGACAGGAGAAGGGAAGAAAGGGAACTCTTAAAAAATGAAAGGAGGAGATGATCATGAAAAAAATTTTTGTTGTCGCATTGATTTTTGGGTTTCTATTGGTATGGAGTTCTAAGGAAGTTTCGAGTCAGCAACTTCCACCCATTCTCAATATCGGAACCCACCCGGTTGGTTCTTTCTTCAATGTCGTCGGAACAGCAGTCGCGACGGTGGTAGGGAAGCATACCGCCATGAAGACCACAGTCAAACCGATGGCAGGGCCTACGGCCTGGTTTCCACTCCTAATGAGCAAGGAGATTGATCTCGGAGTGCTCAATATGTGGGATGCGGAAAAAGGCTACCTTGGTGAATATGCTTATAAAAAGTTATCACAAGGAAAAGGCTTCCCAGCCCGTCTCATTGCTATCAGCATAAACAATTCAATAGGATTAATCGTAGCTAAAGATTCTGGAATCTATAAATATTCTGACCTCAAAGGAAAGAGAGTGGCAGGGAATCTCCCTACCCCTTCCCTTCAATTGCAGACGGAAGCCCTGCTGGCCAATGGTGGCGTGAGCTGGTCGGAGATTACCCCTATTCCTGTCAGCTCGGTTGCTGAAGGTGTAAAAGTCGTTATAGAAGGTCGATCTGATTCTTCTGCCACGTGTGCCATAGGGATGCCCATTATTGAAGAACTCAATGCCAAAAAAGGCGCTAGGATCCTTCCCCTCGATGCATCTGCGGAGGCAGTGAAGAGGGTTAGGAATTTTTTCCCAGGGTATCCCGTCAGTGTTACTCCTGGACCCGGAAGGACGGGCGTTGAGAAGGAACAGCATTTATGGGCTTATGACATTTACCTTATAGCAAGGGAAGATCTTTCCGACGCAGCAGCCTACCAAGTTGCCAAAGCATTGTGGGAGAATTACAACGAATTAGGTACAATCCATGCGCTTCTGAAAAAGTGGATTCACGAAAAGTTTGTTACCACCGAAGCTCTGGTCCCTTACCATCCAGGGGCGTTAAGATTCTACAAGGAAAAAGGGATCTGGACGAGTGAAATGGAAAAACTCCAAGAGGAATTACTCGCCAAAAAGAAGTAGAAACTCTGGGAAGGTTTAATGGCAGATCCTGTAGAGGCATCGAGATTTAGGCGGCCAAAAGGAATCCTGGGCTATTGGAAGGATTTTTTACTCATTTCAGTCCCTGCAATCGGGGTCATAGCCATTCTAAACCTTCCCCTTTATCTTGGCCTTTCCTTCTACATCCAACAATATCTCGCGATCTTCTTCGGATCGATCATGGCCCTCGTTTTTATTCTTATTCCGTTTAAACAAGGGGGGGCGATGGATCGACTGCCCTGGTATGATTTGATCTGTTCTTTGGCAGGATTGGTGGTAGGGATCTACCTTGCTCTCTACTACAAAGAAATCGTTGTCGAACTCGGACTTCTCATTCCGCACAGGATCGTTTTAGGAACCATAGCCGTTGTTCTTATTTTGGAGGCATCGCGGCGGCTACTCGGATGGCCGTTCTTAAGTATTCTTCTATTCTTCCTGTTCTATGCATTGTTCGCCTTCCTCTTTCCTGGCGGGTTATATGGGAAGGGTGTTTCATGGTCCCGCCTCGCTAACTTCTTATACCTTGATCCTCAAGGAGTGCTTGGTGTTGCTATCCAGGTAGCCGCAACCATCGTGTTTGCTTTCGTCTTCTTCGGGCAAATGCTTTTTAAGACGGGCGGGGGCGAGTTCTTCAACGGGTTGGCCACCGCCTTGATGGGTCGATATCGAGGAGGACCCGCGAAGGCGGCGGTCATTGCAAGTTCGCTATTTGGAACGATGTCTGGCAGTGCGGTAGCTAACGTGGTTACCACTGGGACGGTAACGATTCCCTTAATGAAAAAGACAGGTTATTCCCCTCATTTTGCTGGAGCGGTTGAGGCCACTGCTTCGAGCGGAGGTCAAATCATGCCACCCATTATGGGGGCGGCTGCTTTTTTGATGGCAACCTTCCTGGGAATTCCTTATTTCAAGGTGGCACTTTCAGCCGCTATCCCTGCGATGCTCTACTATATTGCCCTTTTACTTCAAGTGGATTTGAGAGCGGCTAAGAGCGGATTAAAAGGTTTACCCCCCGATGTTATTCCCCAGTTGTCGATTGTTTTTCGAAAGGGGTGGCCATACATTGTGCCTTTTTTCGTCCTTATCTACACACTTTTTTTCATGATGCTGGACGCTGATAAGGCAGGGTTATACTCCACAGCCTCCGTCTTCCTCGTTGCTTTCCTGCGTAAAGAAAGCCGTCCGAATCTTAGACAGCTCGTGACCATTCTCAAGGAAACCGGAGAAGGGATGTTAGAGATCGGGGTCATCTGTTCTGCTGCAGGGATCATTATCGGGGTCGTCTCTCTGACCGGGTTGGGGTTTACGTTTTCTCAAACACTCGTCAATCTTGCGGGGGGCAACACGCTCATTCTCCTTGTCCTGGCTGCCACGGGAGCTGTTATTCTCGGGATGGGCATGACCGTGACAGCGGCCTACATCCTGATGGTCATCTTAATCGCCCCAGCGCTGACCCAACTAGGGATTGACCCTTTGAATGCTCATCTGTTCGTGTTTTATTTTGCAGTCATGTCCTTCCTTACACCTCCCATCTGCCTGGCCGTGTATGCTGCAGCTTCTCTCGCCGGTGCGGATATGATCAAAACTGCCTATCAGGCAATCAAGTTAGGAATTGCTGCTTACATTGTTCCCTTTTTGTTTGCTTACCACCCCTCCTTATTGTTAACAGGGGAAATCACACGCATTATTCATTCCACAGTCACTGCCATGGTTGGAATTACCCTCATTGCCATTGGGGTTGAAGGATACCTATTCCGAGAATTGAACTGGGTTAAAAGACTCCTTCTGATCATTGGAGGGCTTGGATGTATGATCCCTGGTTGGGAAAGCGACGTGATGGGGTTGGGTATTGGCATTCCGATTTTTATTTGGGAATTGAGAACGAATCGACGGGACAAAAAGACAATGAAATGAAAAGGTTTTTCTCATGGCTTATAAAGACTTAAGGGAATTCATCAAAACTCTCCGAAGAGAGAAGGAACTTGCAGAGATCTCCGCAGAAGTGGATTGGCGGCATGAGATTGGGGGAATTGTGAGAAAAAACCTCGATCTCAAGGGTCCCGCACTTCTTTTCAAGAAGATCAAAGAGTATTCGATCCCTCTTTTTACCTGTGGCGTCTCAACTTATTCTCGGCTGTCTTTAGCGCTGGGTCTTCCTTCTTATACCCCCTTAGAGGAAATCATTTCTCAATTCAAAGCAAGAGTGAAGAAACCTGTCAGAGCTCAAAAAGTTACGACGGGTCCTTGTAAAGAGAATATCCTTGAAGGAGACAGGGTTGATCTCTTGAAATTCCCAGTTCCCCTGTGGCAGGCAAGGGACGGAGGCCGATATCTCGGAACATGGCATGGGGTTGTCACAAGAGATCCTGAAACGGGATGGACGAATGTTGGAATGTATCGAACGATGATCCATGATCGAAAGACCTTGGGGATATTGATCGCCCGCGACCAACACATAGGGCTTCATTATGAGAAATATAGAAAGATGCATCGTTCCATGCCCGTGGCTATTGTGATTGGCATGGACCCTGTCTTGCCTGTTACTTTCTTATCACCCTTCCCTGCTGATTTTGATGAGTATGATTTCGCAGGAGGGCTGAGGGGCGAGGCTGTGGATTTAGTCAAATGTGAAACGAACGATTTGGATGTCCCTGCGACGGCAGAGGTCGTCATCGAAGGGGAAATCCCACCAGAAGAGCGACGAGTGGAAGGCCCCTTCGGGGAATGGATGGGCCATTACGGAGGAAAACCAGGACCAAGACCAGTGGTACACGTTCAATGTATAACTCACCGAAATTATCCGATCTTTAGAGGTGCTCTTGAAGGAAAACCGGTCAATGAAGATCACCTCTGTACTTCTGTTGCCCTCAGTGCCTTGACCCACAATTTTTTAACAGAGAGTCTGGGAATTCCTGGAATAAGGGGAATCCATTTCCCTGCGGCTTCGGGAGGATGGGGGATGGTAGTGGTTTCAGTAAACCAGCGATATCCTGCTCATTCCAGGACGATTGCTCATGCCCTCTTGGGAAGTAAAATGGGAGCCATTCTTAAAAACGTCATCCTGGTGGATGAGGATGTCGATCCTTTCAACCTTGATGAGGTCTGGTGGGCGATGGTCTCGCGGCTTCAAGCTTCAAGAGGGATGACCATCTTGAAAAGGGGCAAAGGGGCCTTTATGGACCCTTCACAACTTCCAGAATTCCAGGGACTTACCGATACCCTTCTGATCGAAGCGGTCAAACCATATGAATGGCAGCCGAGGCCCGAATGGGGAAATGAGAGGTTCCCACCTACCGCGTACCCTTTCAAAGAGGTGATGCAGGCGGTGGAAAGAAGATGGAAGGAGTTTGGAATCTCTTCAAGAAATGAAGAATCCTAAAGGAGCTTTTCTATGAAGATTGATATCTTTAACCACATTTTTCCGAAATCCTATTACGATAAGATGTTAAAGATTGCCCCGGACAGTGCCCACATGCAGAAGCGTGTCCGGAACATCCCTTCCATTGTTGACCTCGACGAGCGGTTCAGGATTATGGACCTTTTTAAAGACTATGTCCAGATCATTTGCCTCCCTAATCCTCCCATTGAGATATTGGGTGCTCCGGCCATTTCTACGGATATGGCTAAGTTAGCCAATGATGGCATGGCTCAACTGGTGGCGAAATATCCCGATCGTTTCCCGGGGTTTATCGCTTCGCTACCCATGAACGATGCCGATGGACTTCTAGCAGAAGCCAACCGCTCTATCAAGAAGCTTGGGGCCGTTGGGGTTCAGATATTTACTAATGTCCTGGGAAAGCCCTTGACCAGGCCTGAGACCATGCCACTCTTTGATCTTATGGCTCAACTGGATCTCCCCATCTGGATGCACCCCGGTCGTGGACCCGATTTTCCGGACTACAAGAATGAACCAAAGAGCCACTATGAAATATGGTGGACTTTTGGTTGGCCCTACGAGACCAGCGTGGCCATGGCCCACTTGGTTTTTTCTGGGCTTTTCGACAGACACCCCGACATCAAGATCATCACCCACCATCTGGGTGGCATGGTACCTTATTTTGAAGGCAGAGTCGGTCCGGGTTGGGACCAGTTGGGCACCCGGACGTCTGATGAGGACTATACCCTTGTGTTGAAGAGGTTGAAAAACCGGCCCCTGGACTATTTCCGTCTATTCTACGCAGATACGGCACTCTTTGGCGCAAGAGATGCCACCCTGTTAGGAATAAAATTTTTCACTTCAGAAAGAGTTCTCTTCGCTTCGGACTCTCCCTTTGACCCTGAGAAGGGATCAGCCTATATAAGATGCACCATTGAGATCATCGACAGTCTAGAGATCAGTCCGAAAGAGCGCCAGGCCATTTATGAAGGGAATGCCCGACGCCTTTTGAAATTGAAGTCATAATGGCAGAAGAAAGGGGGAATTAAAATCAGAAGAAATGGTCTCCTACTCACTCTCCTGAAGAATCTTTGCCATCCAGAATCCTAAGCGGTCGACCCCAAAAACATGACCCCAGAGAACAGAATCCTCCCTCTCATTCCTGCTGGCTTGTGCAGAATTTCAATAAACTGGCTGATGGGGAAGAAATGAGAGAGGGAGCTAGGCGCGGGTCAGCTCCACCTTCAATCGCTTCTTTACATCTCGGTCCGCGAAAATCGTCCCGTGGGATTGCTGAACCGAATGGATCTCGGATCCTTCCACAATTGCACTTTGTTCTGGTACGGTGGCATCGCCCCCCCCTTCCACATCAAAATTTACATTCTTCCAACGCCCCTGCGAATCTCGTTGTACCCTCGGTGCTGTCATTGTCTTGATCTGGTTTTAAGTCCTATTACAAATAATATTGCTAAAATCAGCTATTTTAGGTAAATAGAAAGGAATGCCGATTTCGGAGAAGAGAGATGTCTGTTCAAGAGAGTAAAGATTATTTGGACCTCAAGGCCATCGTCACCATTCTCATCTTGACTCTCATTTGGGGTTTCAACTTTCCCACGATCAAATATGTGAATCAGGGAATAGCACCTGTCTTTGCTTCCACTGTACGATCGGTCATTGCTTCAGTGTGTGGACTGATCTACTGTATCCAAAGGAAGGAGAAATTATTTCACACGGACATCAGGCTTTTCCATGGATTCATGGTGGGCCTCCTCTTTGGTCTAGAATTTGCCTGTATTTACTTCGGGATGCTTTATACCGATGCGGCCCGTTCCATCCTCTTTGTTAATCTGAGCCCCTTTGTCGTTGCGGTGGGGGCCCATTTCTTTTTAAAAGGGGATCGCCTGACGCTTCTTAAAATGATTGGTCTAATTCTGGCATTTACAGGGATCGTCACCGTTTTTGGGGGGAGACCGAAGACAGCGAAAACCACGATGATCTTTGGAGATGTTTTAGAGATTACGGCGGCCTTCCTATGGGGGGCCACAACTCTCTACATCAAGAGATTCATGGCTGAGAAAGTCAAGCCCATCCATACCTTCCTGTATCAACTCATCTTCTCAATTCCTGTCCTACTCATCGTTAGTTTCATCCTCGAACCCCAGTGGATTTACAAAATTGATACCTCGATCCTAGGCCTTGTCATCTATCAAGGAATGATTGTGGCCTTCATGAGTTACTTGATCTGGTTCAAGCTTATTCATGAATATTCCGTGAGCAGGCTTTCCGCCTTCACCTTTCTTGCTCCTATCTACGGCGTCCTCTTCGGTATTCTTTTCCTTAAGGAAGAATTTACTTTTTCTTTGATGGTGGGCCTGCCCATGGTCTGCCTTGGAATTTTTTTCGTAAATTGGAGGAGAAGTAAAGCCTTATAGTTGCATGGAGGTTTGATCATGCCCATCGGAATCTTCATCGCCCTTTTCGGGTATCTCTTAGGTTCGGTTCCCACTGGTCTCGTTCTTACGAAGCTCTTTTCGAAGGTCGATCCGAGGAAATTGGGTAGCAAGAATATTGGGGCGACCAATATTTTCCGGACTGCCGGAAAGGGATTGGGAATTTTGACATTGGTGGGAGATGTGTTGAAGGGAGTGATTCCCATGGAAATTGCAATCCAGTGGGACCTCACGGCTCCCTGGATTGCGATTGCAGGTCTGAGTGCCTTCTTGGGTCATATCTTTCCCATCTTTCTTGGATTCAAGGGAGGAAAGGGAGTGGCCACCGCGCTCGGGGTTTATCTATTGATTTCTCCGATTGCCGTTTTGATCGAATTTCTGCTCTTCGCAGGCCTGGTGTGGAAATGGAGGTATATTTCGCTTGGGTCGATCTTCTGCGCAACAACCATTCCTGTTCTGATCGCTTTTTTCAGGAGTGATTCGCAGGCTTACTTCATAATGAGTGTTATCATTGCTGCCTTGATCCTGTACCGCCATCAAGCGAATATCTCCAGACTTCTTCAGGGGACGGAGAATAAGTGGAAGGCCTGATCGAATTCGGATTGCGGAGTGCGGAGTGAAATTAGAAAATCAGTAACACTTTAGCCGTTTGAAACCCTCTCTAATCCCCCTCCTTCCCCCTTTGTCAAAAGGGGGAGATGTCCCCTCCCTTTGGAAAAGGGAGGTGGGGAGGGATTTTGCGATGGTTCTTTCAAAGAGCTGAATCGATGCGCAAATCAAAATTTTCAAAGTTTTCGAAGGGCGGAGCGCATTCTTTTTTCTTTTTTGGAAAGCATTCGGGACGGCCCTTTCTTCTTCTCTCCACTATTTCCCTCTTCCTCCTGGAAATCTTTCTCGCCCTTCATCAAAGCGTTCTCCATCTTTTCCTTGAATTGATCTGACGGAATTGCAGCAACCGCCATCCTCTCAACATATCTCGAGATCTCACGGTCCGAAGTGACGACGGTAACCCCTGCCCCTTTCTCCCTAACCAGTCGCTTGATCACCTCATCTGCCTTTTCTCCCAGTTTAGAGAAGATCAATTCAATTCCTTTTTTCTTCTCCTTCCTTTCTGTACGCTCCCCCCCTTGCCATCCATCGAAAACGACGGTGATCTCCATTTGTCTCAGGGTACGGTAGGTGGAGAGTTGCTGGACGAGGCGATCGCGTTCCTTTTGGAGTTGGAGCGGAGTTAACTGGATGAAAGAGCGGTCCACATGGAGCAGATTATAACCATCGATGATGAGATGCATTCCCATTGCGGATTGAGGATTGCGGAATGCGGAATAAATCTTAAGAAATCCGAAATCCGCATTCCAAATTCTGAAATAGGTCTATCAGAGATAGTCGAGCCACTCTTTGAATTCAGGGTTCTTCCCCCTCACCACATCGAAGAAGGCTGCTTGAAGTTGTTTGGTGACCGGTCCTACCTTTCCCTCACCGATCCTACGATCATCCACCTCACAAATCGGTGTAATCTCAGCAGCCGTCCCTGTGAAAAAGGCTTCATGACCCGTATAGAGTTCATCGCGGGTGAATTTTTCTTCCACCAAAGGAATCTTCATTCCCTTGGCAATTTGAATGACCGAATCTCTCGTAATCCCAGGTAAAATCGAGGTAAGAGGGGTAGTTTTCATGATCCCATTTTTTACCATAAAGATGTTTTCTCCGCTCGCCTCTGAAACATACCCCTCCGTATCGAGCATGAGGGCTTCATCATACCCCATCTTCATTGCTTCCCTCTTGGCAAGAACGGAATTGACATAATTGCCACAGATTTTTGCCTTGGTCATCATCACATTGACATGGTGGCGGGTATAGGAGGAGACTTTGACTCGAATCCCTTTCTCCAAAGCTCCCTCTCCCAGATAGGCTCCCCATGACCAGGTAGCGATCGCGAGGCGAATCGGATTGTCTCCAGGGTAGACCCCCATCACCCCTTCCCCGATAAAAACAACGGGACGAATATAGCCCTCCTTTAGTTTGTTCACACGAAGGGTGTCCTTGCAGGCTTCAGCAACATCCTTTTTCGAAAAAGGAATGTGGAGATCTCCGATCTGAGCAGAATCGAAGAGTCGATCTATATGTTCCCTCAATCTGAAGACCGCAGACCGCCCATCATGGCAGAGATAACATCGAATTCCCTCAAAGACACCCAACCCGTAATGAATGGTATGAGTCAAGACGTGCACATTGGCCTCTTCCCAGAGGATGAATTTTCCATCCATCCATATCTTTTCCACCTTCTGCACCATAACGCGATCCTCCCAACAGAAGCTAAGTGTCTAAAGTAATAAAAGTAATAAGTGACCTAAAATGACTAAAGTTGTAAAGGGAATTGAAGACAACCAAATCATCTCCAATTTTAGGCACTTTAGCCACTTTTCGGTATCTTTTTTATCCTATTTCATAGAAATTGTCAAAATAAAATCGATAAACCGTCACCCTGTTGTTGAAAAAGCATCAATCCTGGAAGAGAATAAACACCAATTATCATGGATCGCTAACTTCTAGAAATATCTAATACAAACGCATTAAATGCCATTACACTCAGAAAAATCGCCCCTCACCCCATCACTCTCCCCAGCGCCTGCCTGCCGGTAGGCAGGGGGAGAAGGGAGGGTGAGGGGGTCCCCATATCAAGAAAACAAATGCGTTTGCATTAGTACAACGACAGAGTTTACAACTTACCCCTGTCTATGGTAATGGTCTATAGCATCAATGAGATTCGTAAGCGATCAGTATTGAATGTTACAATGTTTCTCCTGTCACTGGCCCAGCCTGCCGCAGGCGAGCGCAGGATGGTTCTATTAAAGTTCAAGATGCTCAAGGAGGATGAAGATGGGAAGGATTCTGATTACAGGAGGAGCCGGGTTCCTCGGCTCCCATCTCTGCGATCACTTTATCCATCTGGGAGATGAGGTGATCTGCATGGATAACCTGATCAAGAAAGAGAATATTGAAAATATCACCCATTTATTAGGAAACGAGAAGTTTAGATTCGTTAAATATGATGTGACGGAATACCTCTATGTGGAGGGAGAACTCGATGCGATCCTCCATTTCGCTTCTCTTGCCAGTCCCAAAGACTACTTGGACTACCCCATCCAGACCTTAAAGGTGGGATCCCTGGGCACGCACAAGGCCCTTGGTCTGGCAAAAGAGAAAGGAGCAAGATTTCTCTTGGCGTCCACTTCCGAAGTCTATGGAGATCCTAAAGAACATCCACAATCCGAATCTTATCCGGGAAATGTAGATCCGGTTGTGCCGAGAGGCGTTTATGACGAGACAAAACGGTTCGCTGAGGCCATTACCATGGCCTATCACCGAACCCATGGGGTTGAAACTCGCATTGCTCGAATCTTCAATACCTATGGCCCCCGAATGCGCCTTGATGATGGAAGAGCCCTGCCGAACTTCATGGTCCAAGCGTTGAAGGGAGAGGACATAACTGTCTACGGAGACGGCTCTCAAACCCGAAGTTTCTGTTATGTTGATGACTTAATCAATGGGATTAAGAAACTCCTTGATTCGAATGAAGTGGAACCGGTGAACCTGGGAAACCCTGAGGAAATTTCCGTCCTGGACTTTGCTAAAGAGATTCTCCGCTTGACGAGGAGTCAAAGCCGGATCATCTTTCATCCCTTACCTCAGAATGATCCGAAGGTTAGGCAACCCGATATCACAAAGGCGAAAAGGGTTTTAGGATGGGAGCCCCAAGTAAGCCGTGAGGAGGGTCTGAGGAGGACCCTCCAATATTTTAAGGGGAAAATAGCCGCCTCCCTGCGGTAGGCATGGCCAGGGAGCTTCAAGGAGTTGTTCCTGACTTTTTCTCGGAGGCAGTGAATATTCTAATTTTCAGACGGTCTTTCAATATCGACTGAGCGGTTTGGACCCCTAAAAGGATTTCAGGGAATTTATCCTCCTCCACAGTGAAGAAAAGTTGAAACTGACTGGCCCACCTTTCCTCTACAGGAAACCCTGCATTGAAGCAATCGGCCAATCCCTCGATGAGAACTTCTGCGGATTTCCCGCAATCCACATTATATCCTCCGTCGTAAGGGAAGGAAAAACAGATCTTTACTGTTTTCAAGTTCTTAAGGGTTTCGAAGAGGTAGGGAAAAAGTTCTCGAAGACGGAGATAACTGTAATCTCTGACCTTCCCCAATCCAAGGAGAAGAATCAAGGTTGGCGTGACTCTTCCATGGGAAGGGATCAGGGTCGTCTCCTGCCAGTCCCCCGTCATTCTCCCTTCTTTGAGGAAACGGGATAACATCCCATTCAGCCTCCAATCGATCAAACCGCATGCCCCCTTCAGAGGCCTCTCGTCCTGGAAGAATCCGGTCACCAGAAGGTCACATTCTTGAAGGTCGACTTCTTCGATGGAGAGAATGACGTCCATGCGGAACTTCGTTCCAATTCAAAGTGCAAAATGAAAAGTACAAAGTGGAAAATGTTACGTTGATCTCTATGTTGAAATGCTAATTTTTCAATTTTCAATTTCCATTGTGCTTTTGTGGATGGGTGGGTTTCTTAATCGCTTCCTTTCGGATGCGATCTAAGATGCCATTGATGAAACTTCCTGAATCCTCAGATCCAAATCTTTTCCCAAGATCGATCGCTTCATTGAGCGTAACTTTCGGAGGAATGTCATCGCAGTGGAGGAGTTCGAAGGTCGCCATGCGAAGGATATTTCGATCGACGATATTCATTCGATCCAGGCGCCAGTGCTCCGAATATTGTTCAATCAGCCTATCAAGCTCCTGGCCATGCTCTAAAACGCCGAGGACGATCCGCTCGGCAAACTCATCTTTGCCTTCACTCAATGAAAAATGTTCCGTCCGTCGAGTCATCGCCTTCCCGACGTCTTGTTTGGTAATATCCAATTGATAAAGAACCTGGAGGGCAAACTCCCTCGATCTTCTTCTTTTCCCCAAGACAGATTTTATCCTCTTCCTTTTCCGATCTCCTTCATCAGGTTAGCCATTTCAATCGCAGACATGGCGGCATCAAAACCCTTGTTACCCACTTTGGTCCCAGCCCTCTCAATAGCCTGTTCAATGGTATCGGTAATCAATACCCCAAAGGAGATAGGAACTTCGCTTTCGAGAGAAATGTGCGCGATTCCCTTGGTGACTTCTGTGGCGATATAGTCGTAATGAGGAGTAGCGCCGCGAATCACACATCCGAGGCAGATGATGGCATCGTATCGTCCACTCTTTACCATCTTCTTAGCGACGAGGGGGATCTCAAAGGCGCCTGGAACCCGGGCCACAGGACAATCCTCCTCGTCTGCCCCGCTCCGTTTCAAAGCATCTAACGCACCCTCCAAAAGTCTTTCAGCAATGAAATTATTAAACCGGCTCAATACGATCCCAAACTTCAGTCCTTTCGCTATCAATTTGCCTTCGAGGGTCTTCGCCATTTCCTTCTCCTTTCCCCCGCACCACGTAGGGTGTAGGGCTTGCCCTGCGACTTGCATGGTGCAGGGTTTGCCCTGAACCTTACATGGTTCAGGGCTTCACTCCGCTATTTTGATCGAGAGGATGTGACCCATCTTTTTTGCCTTGGCCTTAAGGTATTCAATGTTCTCTTGATGGGGGTTCGTCTCGATCGGAACCCTTTCGACGACCTCAATGCCATACCCTTCCAAACCTATGATCTTCCGTGGATTATTGGTCATGAGACGGATCTTGTGAAGGCCCAGGTCCACCAGGATCTGAGCCCCGATCCCGTAATCCCTCATATCTGCCTTGAACCCCAACGCTTCATTGGCCTCTACCGTATCTTTCCCCATATCCTGGAGGCAGTAGGCTTTCAATTTGTTAACCAACCCAATTCCCCTTCCCTCCTGCCTCATGTAAACGATGACCCCTTTGCCTTCCTTTTCTACCATGGCCATGGCACTGTGGAGTTGTTCTTCACAGTCACAACGTCTCGACCCGAAGACGTCTCCCGTCAAGCACTGGGAGTGAACCCTCACCAGAACCGTGTCCTCGGGGGCAATCTCCCCTTTAACCAGAGCAATATGGTGAAAGGGATCCACATCGTTTTCGTAAGCAATTGCCGTAAAAATTCCGCCATATTTTGTAGGAAGATGAGCGGTGGCAATGCGACGAACCAGGGACTCTTTTGTGAGCCGGTACTTGATAAGGTCGGCGATCGTAACGATCTTTAAGCCGTGTTTCTGGGCAAAGCGTTGAAGATCAGGCATCCTTGCCATGGTGCCATCTTCATTCATAATTTCACAGATCACTGCGGCTGGCTTCAAACCAGCCATTCTTGACAGGTCGAGAGACCCTTCCGTCTGACCTGTCCTGACGAGCACTCCCCCTTGCTTAGCCCGCAACGGGAAGATGTGCCCGGGGGTGACCAGATCCTCATGTTGAGCATGATCGTCGATGGCAGTCAAGATGGTACAGGCCCGGTCTGCAGCCGAGATGCCTGTGGTCACTCCCTTCCGTGCATCAATCGAAACGGTAAAGGCAGTCTGAAATCTTGAAGTGTTGTCTGTGACCATCATCGGGAGGCGGAGTTCATTCAGCTTCTCCTCTGTTAAGGAAAGGCAAATCAACCCCCTCCCATATTTAGCCA
>SMTZ1_10002904_pt1 | contig 20364 bp, 16 predicted proteins | sample DeeMarSWOR136_30_FD_25667 | JGI IMG/M metagenome (IMG submission 25667) | reverse complement strand
AAATAATCCTTAGAGAGATCATATCCCTGTTCTTCCAAGATCTTCCTCACCTCCTCGCGGCACTGTTTCGCTGTCAAGCCGGGCCTGTACACCTGAATACAAGCTTCGTGCACGGCGTTGCAGGCCTCATAGATCTCCTTCTGTCGCTCCGTGAATTTTCCATTTACAGGGTAGCTGACAGTTATGTCGATATCGTAATACCCCAAATCCGGCCCGACATCGATCACGAGGAAGTCCCCATCCTCGAGAAGTCGGTCATACTTGTGGTAATGGAGGTAAGGATGATTCTCGTCGGAGCAGATGACCGCATAATAAGCCAAGTCCTGGGCACCTTCCTTCTTAACCAGGTATTCATAAAGCGAGGCAAGCTCATATTCATGCATACCTGGCCGCGTAGCCTTTATCATCTCGATGTGGGCTTTGACCGCGATTCGAGCCGCTTTTCGGAGCACTTCTATCTCGGCGGGAGATTTAATGATCCGCAGGTCCCAGATCATCCGTGAACAGTCCCGAACCTCTAAGGTTGGAAATCGCTCCTGCAGGTGCTTGACAAACTGCTGCTCTCGGCTCATCCGGCCGTCCCATCCATCAGAGACCATATAGCGATGGAGAGTGCGGAGCTTCTCATTCGTGCATTCCCGCATGAGTTCTTCAGGTTTAAACGAAGTATAAAAGATTCTCGACCCGTCTGCCAACTGACTCAGATAGTCAGAGAATTCTTCACGAGGAAGGATTTTTTCGATCCCTGTGACCTCCTTCGGCTTCTGGATATAGTCCAGGCTGATGCCCTCGCTGCGCGCTCCTCTCTCAGAGATGGTGTAGAAGAGGACACTTTCCCGGGTCACCCCGTCGACAATCAAAACTGCATCGGGGATTTCCACCCCAGTGAAATAAACGAAATCATTGTTCTGGAAGAACTGGTAGTAGGATGTTAGGGGCTTCGCACCGAGTATGATCGCTACTCCCTCGCCGATCTTTTCCATCAGTCGCTGACGCCGGGCAGCGTATTCTTCCTTTGTGAAGTGGGTTCCAAATATAGACGTGCTGAGTATTAAAATTCCAAATAAGACAAAAACCTGCAGTCGAAAACGTCTGGTCATGGTCACCTCCTTATATTTTTCATTCTTACGATCTTTTGCATTTACTCTGCCCTATCATCCCCAAGACAATATTTGCAGCATCTACACAGGCCTTATGCATCGTCCTGCGGAAATCATTTCGCGTATTTTCGTCTGCAAGATCCGTAATGGCTCGGATGATGACAAAGGGGACACTGTTTTGGAAGCAAACTGAGGCGATTGCCGCGCCCTCCATTTCGACACAATCTCCACGGAAAGTGTCCCACAGCCACTGTCGTTTCTTGGAGTCGATAATTGTCTGGTCTCCAGTCAGAATCTTTCCTACATGGCAGTTTTCTTCGAATCCCAGCTCATGGCTCGCTCTCAATGCGAGATCAATCAGTCCAGGATCTGCCTCGAACCAGGGAGTTTTCATCTCATCCGCTTTTCCTTTTCCAGCAAGATCGAAATCATGCTGCACAACCTTCTGGGAGATAACGATATCACCGATCTTTACCTCAGGATTCACTGCTCCGGCATTTCCTGTATATATCACAGCCTCGACCGGGAAATGATCCAGCAGGTATTGGATGGAAGCGGCTGTTTTGACTTTTCCAACTCCGGTCGTCATCACGACAGCATCTTGGTTCTTTAATTTGCCTGTGTGAACAAGCCTTCGGCCCCACTGAGACACAGAGTCCTGGCTCAAATTTTCGATAACACACAGGACTTCTTCCTCGACTGCGCCTGCTATTCCCCAGACCATTTTAGAGCGTCTTTTTAGAATCAGTTAGGAGTTTCAATCGAACTCTTCCTAGAAATAGACTATTCATCTCCTGGCCTGATGTCAACCTATTCTGTGTATCAGAAATATAAGATAAAAAAAGGTAGAAAAAGTAATCCCGCCCACAGATACTGCCACAAATCTTTCTATTCGTACCGCAGCGAATCCACAGGATCAGAAGCGGCTGCTTTAAACGACTGATAGGCAGTAGTGAGGAAGCCGATGGCCAGAACCAAAACCGCCGACGCAGGAAAGATCCAGAAATGAATGGGCGTCCGGTAGGGAAAATCCTGAAGCCAGTGGCCTGCCGCCCAATAAGCCAAAGGCCAAGCAATGATGTTGGCTAGAAGGATGAACTTCCCTATGTCCCGGCCTAAAAGAAGCACTATACCGGAGCTTGAAGCACCTAAAACCTTGCGGATACCGATCTCCTTGGTTCGCTGTTCTGTGGTGTAGGCAGCCATCCCAAAAAGTCCCAGACAGGCAATAAAAACAGCCAGCAAACTGAAATAGGAAAACAGCCGGCTTAGACGCGCCTCCGTCAAATACTCACTCTCGAGCGAGGCATCCAGGAAAAAATAGTCGAAGGGAGTGGAAGGAACCACTTTGTTCCAGGCTTTTCTTAGAGACTGCAGTCGTTCTGCTAAATCGCCACCCGGAGCCAGCCGGACCGTAAGGGCATTGGTGTCGCTTGGCGCAAGAAAGATCATAAGCGGCTCGATCAAGGTGCGGACATCCATGAAATGGAAATCTCCAACCACACCAATGACCCTTTTGGAAATGGAGCGACTGTCCAGCTCGGTAAGGAATTTCTCCAGAGGATCGTCCCACCCGAATGTCCGGGCAGCCGTTTCGTTTATCAGAACTGATTTATGTGCATCTGCCGGAAACTCCCGTGAAAAATTCCGACCTTCCACAATCTCAATTCCCAAGGCCGGAAGATAATCATGGTCTACATGAATTATGCCCATCGTCTGGGAATTTTCCAGAGAAAATCCCTCTGGAAGAACAGCATTGTGCCTCGCCCCCCATCCCGGCACATGGGATGATCTTCCAACCCCTTTGATCCAAGGAAGGCTCAAGAGCTCCGTTTTGATTGTCTCGATGGAAGGTCTTATACGGTCATCGGTGACCCTCAGGACGAGAAGATGCTCTTTGTCAAAACCCAGGCGTTTGTTCTTCATATGCTGAACCTGGCTGATCACGACTCCGGTACCTATGATCAACATAATAGAAATAGCGAACTGAAAAACCACTAAGATACCGCGGAATCGACCCTTCCCCTTTCCAAGGAAGGGATTTCCCTTGAGGATGGTAGATGGCTCGAAAGAGGCCAAGACAAAGGCTGGATAGCTGCCTGCAATCAAACCGACCAAAAAGGCCAAAATGATCAAGGCTGGAATCAACCAACCTGCCTCGGCATAAGGGACATTCAGATCTCTTCCAGAGAGGGAGCGGAAAACGGGAAGAAACGCCTGAACTAAAACAAGAGCCAGAACCAATGAAATTAATGCATGGATCAGAGACTCTTCCAGGAACTGCCGGATAAGCTTGGCCCGCACAGCACCATGTACCTTACGGATTCCTACTTCCCTACCCCTTCCGGCCGATCGGGCAGTAGAAAGGTTCATAAAATTTATGCAGGCTAGAAGCAGGATGAAAAGTGCAATGGCCGAGAACAGATAGACATACAGGATGTCACTTCTGCTTCCGACATCTCCAAGCAAATTCGAATGAAGATGGATCCGGGCCAGCGGCTGCAGCTTGAAGACAACTTCTCCACCTATAAGCTTGATCACTCTGCCCATGTTCTCATCTATTAAAGGTAGGCATTTTTCTTCTACAGCCTGGGGATTGGCTCCCTCTTGAAGCAGAAGATAGGTCCAGTTGTCAAAATCTTCCATCCACCGGCTGAACCGCTCGGGATAGACAGCTTCCAGGGTTTTAAAGGAAAGCAGAATGTCAAAATCGATATGGGAATTTCTAGGAACATTCTCTACAATTCCTGTTACTGTGTAATCGACCTGATTATCAATCTTTAGAATTTTTCCGATAGGATCATCCGAACCGAAGTATTTTTGGGCGGTTTCTTCGGTAAGAACTGCCGTATAAGGGACTTGAAGCGCCTCCTCAGAATCGCCAGAGACCAAAGGGAAAGAAAAGACTTCAAAGACCGATGCATCTGTCCAGAGAATCCCTTCTTCGAAGAACAATTTATCTGTATAGGCAACTGACGAACGATATCTCCGGCGAAACCGGACAACGTCTTCAACCTCAGGCAGCGTATCCCTGAGCGAGGGCCCAATCGCTCCATTGCTGGTTGCTAAATTAAATGGCATATTGGCAAGATTCCCATCCATGGTGAGGCGGTAGATCCGGTCGGCTCTATCATGGAACTTGTCATAACTGATTTCGAAATGGACATAGGAAAGAATGAGAATGCAGCAGGCCATGCCTACAGCCAGACCCAGGAGATTGATAACAGAATACAGCTTTTGACGCCGGAAATTGCGGACCGTGACTTTGTATGAATTTGCAAACATGACGAATCCCCAGTAGAGCCAATTGTAGACAGCGTGGGGAATGGTGCGCAGGATTTGCATCCCTAACCAAAGCTTGGCCTTAGAACGGCCTTTCTCTTCCTGAACAACATGATACATCTCCTCGATGTCGCCGAACAGGCCGTAATTTTTCCGGATGCTGATGATGCGGCTGAGCAGCCAAAGACCGATTCCAGAGTACTTTGTAGAATCTTTCATCGCGATTCTTCTCCTGCGAACTTAATTCTGGGGAGGTTTTTCCAAAAGGTATCCTGGATTCTTCTGTTAGCGAGCAGCTCTTCCTTCCCAAGCTGGGTCAGACGATAGTAGCGTTTGCTCTGTCCTCCTCGAACAGGGGTGGGTTCGCCTTTATAAGCTTCCAGAAACCTCTTTTTAACCAAACGTTCAAGAGGAAAATATATTCCTCCGATAGCGAGTTTTTTCCGGGTGATGTCGCGGATATGTTCATAGATGCTTATGCCGTAGGCATCATCCTGCAGTTTCCATACAGAGAGCAGGATCTGTTCTTCCAGCCGTGTCAATTCAGCCATGCCTTTCTCCTTTTTCTGCCTTATCTATTCATATTTTATGAAAAGATAGAAAGGATTGCAAGTAATTTTTTCAGAAATTATGAAAAGATTAGCGAAGACGCTTACGATTGGGTGAGAGGTTTCTCGACAGTCTTTGAATGCGCGTTTGTTCCCATATATTCAGGAGATCATAAGAAGCTTGACATTTCTTTGAGTTGTCCTTTATACTTTTTTTAGATGGTTGGAGGGGAAAATGGGAACTAAGACGCTTTCTCGGCCACTGCAAACGAAATCCAGTTTCTTATCTTTCAACTAGGGGGCCGGTTGTGATCGATAGAAAAAAGCTCTACAGGTTCCCCTGGTCTAAATCGGATAACGCAGGCGGTTGGGTCGAAGTGACGGATGAATGCACCCTGTCTTGCCCCGGATGCTACAGGCATAAAATTGAGGGCCACCGCCCTCTCGACGCAGTCAAGAATGATATTCTGGAATGTCGAAAGAAGACGAACTGCGACGGAATGGCAATTGCAGGGGGGGAACCATTGATTTACCCTCAGATTCTTGATGTCGTAGAGTTTATGGCGAAACTCAACATTAAGCCAACCATTCTATCCAACGGCGAAAAATTAATACCCTCCTTGGCAAAGGAGTTGAAAAAAGCCGGCCTGGCCAAGATTCACCTGCACATCGACAGTGCCCAGAAAAGGCCTGGTTGGGAAGGAAAAAATGAGTCTGAGTTGAATGAACTCCGCCAGTATTACGCTGATCTTCTGTGGAAAACGGGCGGCATTCAGTGCGGCTATCATGTGACCGTTTTTCAGGAGTCGCTTCCGTATCTTCCCGAAATTACCGAATGGTGCAAAAAAAATATTCATAAAGTTCAACACATTTCATTTATTGCTTTCCGCACCCTGCCTACTGCCGACGATATTGAATATTTTGTTGAAGGGAAAAAAATCGATCCTCAAAGCATCAGCTTTAGTTCCCTCGATCCGAGAGAAGGCCACATCACGACCGAAGAAATGCTGGAGGTCATCAAGAACCACCATCCTGGCTTCGAACCTGCTGTCTTTCTCAACGGTTCTGCCTGTGTGGAAACCTTTAAATATTTAATCGCCGTGTATGTTGGAAGCAAAAGCATGGTCTATGGAGTCTTGGGACCAAAGACAATCGAACTCGTTCAGAGTTTCTATCATTTTTTCAAAGGTCGATACCTTTCTTTTTTAAGAAGCTCGGTGGCCGGGAAGAAACTGTTTCTGCTTTCTTTTCTTGATCCTCAAGTTCGACATGCCTTCAAAAATTTTATTTTCGTTTGTTTTCGAAATCCCTCTCATCTTCTGAAGAAAATTTATTCGCAATCCATCCACCTTCATCAACCCAATGAAGTGTTGAAGGGAAAGGTCAATCTGTGCGATAGCTGTCTCAATACGATGATATATCAAGGGAGGCTGATCAATTCCTGCCGTCTCGATGAATACCGAATGTATGGAGGATTGCTTATGCCTGTGGAGCTGAAAATAAAGAGGCCAAATCATACGGAGAAAATTTACGATGCCCATTGAAAGAAGAAAAATGTACAAATTTCCCTGGTCTAAAGCCGATAACCCAGGAGCCTGGATTGAAGTTACGGATGAGTGCGATTTATTCTGTCCAGGTTGCTACCGACATCGGCTTCAAGGCCATCGGGATCTAGAGGAAGTGAAAAGCGATGTCCTATTGTGTCACAGATTGACCAATTGCGGCCGCATATCGATCGCAGGAGGCGAACCGCTTATCTATCCCCACATCGTCGAGGTTGTTGATTTCATATCCCGAAATAAACTACAGCCGGTGATATTTACTAACGGGCATAATCTCAATAAAGAGTTGGCTGCTGAGTTAAAGAAAGCCGGCCTCCATCAATTTTTTTTTCACATTGACAGCAGACAAAAACGGCCATCCTGGGAAGGGAAATCTGAATCTGATTTGAACGAGCTGAGACAGCATTATGCAGATATGGTCTGGGAGCTCGGCAAGGTTCAATCCGGGATCAACGTGACATTGTGTCGAGAGACCCTGCAAGAGATACCCTCGATAATAGAATGGGTACAAAGTAACATCCACAAGGTCCAGAATGTTTCGCTGATAGCCCTGCGTGGTTTGGCTCTAACAGCCGGCAAAAAATATATGGTCAACGGTAAGGTCATTGATACATCTATTTTACAGTGCGTCTCTGTGGATGAACATGAAATTTCCATAACCAGCGAGGAAATTCATGAGGCAATTGAAAAGCAATTTCCAACCTCAAATCCAGCGGCCTATCTCAGCGGCACAGCCAAGACAGAAACTTATAAATTTCTCATTGTCCTCTATCTTGGGTCTCCCCAAAAAACTTACGGTGTTGTCGGAGCAAAGTCTGTTGAATTGGATACAATCTTATTTCATTTGAGCCATGGACGATATAGTGCGGGACGAGAAAATCCAAAAGTAGGTAAGAAGATCTTTTTCCTCTCGATACTTGATAAGGAAATCAGAAAGGCATTCGGCCGATATCTCCGGGAAATTCTAAGAAATCCCATCCGCCTTTTCGATAAAATCTATGTTCAGTGCATCAATATTCAACAGCCTAACGAGATGCTTGATGGAGAAATCAATCTCTGCGATGGTTGTCTGAATCAGATGATTCACCAAGGTGAGCTCATTCCTTCCTGTAAGTTAGACGAATACCGTCTGTTCGGGGGGCCAATAGTTGAAATTAGTGATTAAAGAAGTCAGCTCAAGAAAAGAACTAAAGGCCTTTATCCACCTACCGGATAAAATCCATCGCAATCATGATAACTGGCTCCCTCCGATCTACGCTGATGAAAAAAGATTTTTCGACTCTATGAAAAACAGAGCATTCAGACATTGCGATACTTGTCTACTCCTTGCTGTCCAAAACGGCAAGGCGGTTGGCAGGATCATGGGGATCATCCACCATCGATCTAACGAGATTCACGACGAAAGAAATGCGCGGTTCGGATTCATGGAATGTTTTGATGACCAGAGGGCTGCACACTCCTTGCTTCAGTCCATCGAGAACTGGGCCAGAGAGAGTGGGATGGTCAAAGTCGTCGGACCAATGGGTTTCACAGACCAAGATCCCGAAGGATTCCTGATCGAAGGTTTTGATGAAACGCCGACAATCGCCTGCACCTATAATTTAGACTATATGAACCGGCTGGTGATAAATGAAGGATATCAAAAAGAAATCGATTATGTTGTTTATAAAGTCCCGGTCCCCGCAACGATTCCGGAAAAGCAGCTTAGAATCTATCAATGGTTGCTTAAGAGAGGCAATTTCAGAATCATTGAATTCTCCAGAAGAAGGGAACTCAAGCCTCTCATCCTCCCTGTTTTCGAGCTGATGAATGAATGCTTCAAGGACATATATGGGTATGTTCCCTTGGATGAGATGGAAATGCAGGACTTAACGAAGAGATATCTTCCTGTGGTAGATCCCCGGTTCATCAAGATCGTTCTGGATAAAGTAGATTCCCTCAGCGGGTTTATCGTCGGACTCCCTAATTTTTCGGAAGGAATCCGCAGATCTCGGGGTAGGCTCTTTCCTCTGGGACTTTTTGACATCCTTCGTGCCTCAAAGAGAACAAAACAGCTTGATCTTTTAATCGGAGGCATAAAAGCGAAATATCGAGGACTTGGTTTAGATACCATGTTAGCCTTGAAAATGATCGAATCTGCCCAAAAAGCAGGATTTAAATATATGGACAGCCACCGAGAGCTCGAGACTAACCTCAAGATTCGGGCAGAGATGGAGCATTGGGGTGGCCATGTCTATAAGCGCTTTCGGATATATCAGAAGAATCTTAGGTAATCAATTATCATTCATCGAGGCCCAATTTCTTTTTAAGATAGGGGATTGTCCACCAGCACAACAGGGCGATCAGAATTCCCACTATGACATCAGATAAATAGTGAAACCGACCATAGACTAAAGAAATATAAATTGAGGTCACGATAGGTATCAGGAAATAAAACAAAGGGCGATAATAGCGATAGCTCATCAATAAAATAATGGTCGAGGCTGCAGCGTGGCCACTGGGCATGGCTCCTCCGCTAGACAATAATTCCGTCCTCATAAGGTCCTGTATAGACGTAAAAATATAACCCTGAAGAGGAACAGAATAATGACTGTCCAAATAAGTTAAAGGATTGGCCACTGGATATAAAAAATAGCCGATATTGCAGATAACGTTGTTGATGCTGACTGTAAATAGAAAATCCTCCATTTGATTTTCACCGCATTTAAAATAGAGAAAAGCCCCAAGTATAGGATAGAGGGGCAAATAAAAAAGAAAGCATAACATGAACCATTCTGTCAGAAGAGGCGAAATCCATTTCTGAATCCATATGGTCGGCTGAACTCCAAAAACGTGCTGTTCGAGGTCAATGATAACTTGATCGTTCCAGTTGTCAAAGAGGATGAGAGAGAGCCGTACGGACAAGTCGAAAATATAGATCAAAAGGAATGAAACTGAGAACATCCTCAACAAGAATTTCCAGATCGGACTGGAGATCTTTATCTGAAAATAGACCGAAGTTGAATAAATGGCCACAATAACTAGGTTGGTGATCGCAAGGGAAACCCATCCTTTAACTCTGAAATTAAAGAGAATTATAAGAAGTGTGTAGAGAAATAAGACTACAATAAGGAAAGCATCGGTTGCTTGAAATTCAATTTTGAGAAAAGGGAAATTGTAGCGGTTTTTTCCCATCGTTCTCGAGTTTCAAAGCTTTATTATCGTAATTTGTTTATAAAAAATAAAGCAATATTCCTTTCTCTAACCTGCAGACTATCATGAAACATGGCATACGTATAAGGAGACCTCTTAAATAGACCAAATTTGCTTGTATTGGCGTTGTTTAGCTTGGTTTGTTCTTGTTATGGTAATTAATTCATTACAAAGGGATTAGCGTAAAAAAAGGAGTGCCGAGGGCCGGACTCGAACCGGCACGTAGGTACAACCTACGAGGGATTTTAAGTCCCTTCTGTCCCTCGTTAGTATTTCAAGTGCTCAATCTGTCCTGTTCTTAATCATAAAGATTATCGCCTGGACTGAATTTACTATGCTGTGATTGTATATCCTTGAATGTGATATTCACGTAATTCCTGACCATCTCAAGAGTTCTATGCCCGAGGATTTTCTGGAGGCTGAAAATATCTCCGCCGTTCATCAACCAGTTTTTAGCAAAAGTGTGACGAAATGTATGGGCAGAAAGCCTGATGTTCTTAACTTTAGCTTTTTCGCCGATTCTTTCAATTATTTTATTTGTCATCCTGAGCGTTAGTGGATCTCCGAATTTAGTAAGAAAAAGTACTCTTTCCTTTTCAAATAGCTTATTTCTCTTATTCAAATACTTAACTAAACTAATGAGCGATCGATCCCCAAAAGGAACGGCTCTTCGTTTTCCACCCTTACCTCTGACAGTCAGGATTTTCTCGTCAATCTGAATATCCCTAATTTTGAGTCCTAATAATTCTGATATTCTACAACCAGTATCATAGAGCAGAGTAATCAAAGTGTAGTTTCTGATCCCAGGGAAATCCATATGATGCTTTGTGACATCAAGCATTACCGTAATTTGATTATTAGAGAAAGTAGCAATGGCAGCTTGGTCGGTCTTAATCCTTGAGATCTTCTTCGAAGGATTCTCAGTGATTACTCCCTCTTCAATCATGAACTTAAAGAGAATCTTCAGTACTTTGATATGTTGGTTTACTCCTCCCGCCGAATGACTCTCTTTAAGTCCTGAAACATACTCCCTCAAAATGGTATGATCGATCTGTTCAATTGAAACGTTCGGATACTTCGACTCCATAAACTCCAGGAACTTGTTGAGGTGTTGGCTGTAGAAGATGATTGTGTTGGGGCTGTGGGCTTAAATAACTCTTATATAGAGGGCTAATGAACGGATTATGGACCTTATGGAGTGGATTTTCGCATGGTGAATGAAAAGGAAGGTTGGTAGCGAGGGCTGGATTTGAACCAGCGAGCTCTAGATTATATGAACTATCCGGATTAATAACCCAATCAATATGCCATTTATCTTATGACTTATCTTAAATTGTAAGCTTGGAGTAATGCAGGATTCATGTCAAGGAACATGGTTCTAAAACTGACGGAGATCGTCTACTTAATTCTATATATTCAAGCTGTAATTCAAAAAATGAACTTGCTGCCGAGTCGGGCTGAAATTGAGCCCTCGTGCCCCCAATTTTTAGGTTGTATTCAGCATACAGATTGGCAAACCAGAGGAATGCTGTACACCCTAGATTTGCTCTGTTGTAATGTGGCATAACAAAAGCTAATTCATCTGCTTTCTCAGCTTCTCGATTATATCCTTTACTGTGTCTGCTTCGGAAGCATTAGGTCCCAATTCTAAAAAGCTCTCAAGAAATTTAATTGCTTTCGGAAAATCTCCCTTTTTGATATAGACTAATCCGAGCTGGTAATAAGCGGAAGAAAAATTGGGATCTAATTCTATGGATTTTTCGAACGAATTGATGGCTTCTTCAATTTCATCATTTTTATAGTAAATAATTCCAAGATTGTAATAAGCTTTTGGATTCTCCGGCTGAAACTCCAAGGCTCGTGAGAAATTCTCTTGAGATTTCTCCTTGTCGCCTTTTATGAAATAGCATTCTCCCAAGGCGAAATAGATTTCAATCACCTCTGGATTTAACGTTAAAGCCTTCGATAACTGGTTTATGGCCTCGTCTGGATCCCCAGCTCTCAAATGGCTCAGACCAAGAGTATACAGGGCTTGCATGTTGTTAGGGAATCTTTCAATCACCTTGTTAAAAGATTCAATGGCCTCTTCATATTTGCCCTGCTCGAAAAAATTAACACCATCTGTATAATCTTTATCTTTTTCAATTCTAGGAGGAATTTTTTCAAGGGTGATATCCCATTTTTCCTCTGGGAATTGCGTCCTAAGCCTATACTGGAATTCATAGGGGAAATAACCTTCCAATTCGACAGACACCTTATAAATCGGTGGAGGACTACTGACTTGGATAGCTTTAATAAACTCTCCCTTCGCGTTGGACTTTACAGTGAATTTTCCTCCCCTGATTTGATCAAAAAAAGTAATATTTGCGTCTGCCAAAGGATTGCCTTGTTTATCATGGACTGTTCCTTTCACAACGGTCGTCTGTCCTGAAGCCAGACAAGGCAGAAGTATCAACACAATGAGCAATGTCAACTGAGGAAGAATTCTAGCCATAGGTAATTCATCTGCACTCATGAATCGCTCCAAAAAAAATACAAATTTAAGCATGATTGCCTATGTTTGAGAACTGTCCTTTACGATAAACTCTGCATCCTTGTCTGTTGATTTTCCCGATATTCGATCAGTGACTTTTACCTGCAAGCCGTATTTTCCCGGCTTGAAATTACTCAATTGAAAAGAAGCCTGGACTCTACAGTTTTTTTCACTGGTCGGGCTCGATCTAGAAGGAGATGTATGGACGATCAAATCATTGTTCAGAAAAAAGAAGTATTCAACAGAAAAATCATTGTGACCACTCTCTGAATCCAAAGTGAGATTATATATCTCATAATATATATTTAACTCCTGGCCAGTGCTAAAAGCTTCGTTGACTTCGAAAAAAATTCTTTCGAGACTGACCCTCTTACTTGTGGAGACTTTTTTATCACTTTCATAAGGCTTGTGAGAAAGGATGATATCACTCAAGACTAACTCATTCTTTTCAAACTCAGGGACTGAAATCCCTTGATGGAGAGTGCCAATTTTCCCACTGAAATTGTCGAGAACAAGCAGATGAATTTTGTATGCTTCTGGCTCTAACGATAAAAAGGTCTGGATCTGAAAATCTTTGGTACTCAGGACATCAAGCTCGGCTTGCGAATGATTGAAATTTATATCTTTGCTCCTCTGATGAATAATCTGTCCGAGTCTGTTACTGATATTCATTATCAAGGTTAATGAAAAGTAGTATTTTCCTTCTATTTCTTTATTAGGAAGATTTGCATACGGGATTTCGATGACTAAGGGCATATAGGTGTCTCTCACCGCTCCCTTCAAATGAAATAGACTATATTTAAGAGGGATCAAATCATATGTGACTTGAGTGGTGATAATCCCTTGAAGTTCCTTTAAATTCTCAAAGGGAGCCTTCGCAACCTCGGCTAAATTTGCCATATAATCAAAATGATAATGCATTGAACTTAGATCATAAGGGGCCTCCCCCTCCTCTCCTGCTCTCACATTTCTCACCAGAACATAATCTCCTGTCCCCCATCTATCCTCAAATGTAAATTCTAAAGTGTATGGAAGCTTTTTGCCAGGCAGACCCATGTAGTTCCATACTTCTCTGGCGGCATTAGATACATGGGATGAAGTGAGAAACGAACCAGCCGGACTAAAATCTTGATGGATTTCATTCGGGGGCCCTAAGAGTATGTAGATTCTACCTCTATCAGTCCTCCAGCCAGGGATAGCAGAGCTTCCGAGGAATTTATTGGCCAAGGCTATCCTTTTGTAGTATTCAATCTTGAATTCATTTTTTGGTGTCGCCGGATTGGGATCTCTTATCCGCCAGAAATTTTCTATGAATTTTCCTCTCTCCACTTCGTTGGGAAGCTTTTTAAAGACCTCTTTTTCTTCAGGAGAAATGATATAGTGAACGATCTCCTCTAACCACTGCTTTGACCATTTGCTTAAAGGCTCTTTTTTTGTCTCTTTTGGCTTTGATGACTCCTGAACAATCCCTTGATTGAGGAAAGCGAAAAGCATCATCATGAAAAAAGCAAGAATTTGAACTCTGCCTTTTTTTGTTCTCACGTCTTTATGATATTACAGAAAAGCCCGTAATTCAATGAATCTAAAAAAGGAACCCTCCTTTCAAGATCAAAATCAGTGCGGAAGTTTTCAACTGATATTAACTTGAATTCATAATATTGGACAAGAATTCATATTATTGGATTAATGGCAAAACAGATAAATATTACACTGGTCGTAACTTATTGATTTAAATATAGATATAAAAATGAATATTTGGCATAAAATTTGCTTTGATAATTAGCATTATTAAGTAAGATATTAACTGTACTTAATCAGATATAACAAAAAGGAGGGATTATTTATCTTTCATTTAAAAGGAATCCTTTCTCAAGACACATAATAATGGAAGAGATCGAAGTAATCCATCTCTTAACCGGAAGGCATGATTATTTAATCAAGATGAATAATGGATAAAAGCAAGTCACTCCTTTTAGCAGCATGTTGTCCGGGCTTGGCAACACTATATGGTCTAAAAAAATCTAGCATAAGGGAGGTGATAAGGAAAAAGAGCAATTGTTTATATCTCACAAAATTCAAGGATAAGGTTTTCTCAAAAAAGGGGGTTATATGAAAAAATTAAAAAGTATGCATTTTTTCCTCATTTTGCTAGCTTTGGCCTGCTTTCTAATCGGCGGAAAGGCACTTGCCCAGACAACTCTGGTGACTCTAGAAGGAGTGGTCACCGATGAGGAAGGCAGTCCCCTACCTGGAGCCACTGTTCTCGTAAAGAGTATGGAGACCGGATATGAACTTCACACTTCAACACGCTCTGATGGAAGTTATATCGTCTCAGGAATCCAGCCAGGTAAATATGAAGTTGAAATAAGCCTGCCCGGATTTGGTGCAAAGAAAAGGAGTGGATTGACGCTTGCGGTGGGGGCAAAAGTGAAAATCGACTTCGCTCTCTCCCCGGCCACCCTTGAGGAGGAGGTTACGGTTATTTCCGAATCTCCGATGGTGGAAGTGACCAAGTCAGAGATAAGCAATGTCGTCGATCGCCAAATGATCGAGGAGCTTCCGCTACTCGACCGAGACTTTGCCGACTTATCCATCACGACACCAGGTGTCGTGGGAGGCCAGGCAAACGCCGCACCTGGAGGGATGAATGAGACATTGATCGATGGAATGTCCAACGAGAATATCATCCAGAATTCCAGCAGGTTGCCTCTTCCAGCTGATTCTGTTCAGGAATTCAGGATCATGGTCAACCAGTTCGAAGCAGAATTTGGAAACACGAGCGGATTCCTCAGGAGCGCCGTCACACGATCTGGAACGAATGAGTACAAAGGCAGACTGGCTTACTTCTACCGAGACGAGGTCCTGGACACGCCCAATTATTTTGTCAGGTACGATAAATACAAAGGAAAAAAGATTCCAAAAGATGATCAGGAAAAAGCTGAATACGTGCACAATAATCCCTCAGGCTTTGTTGGAGGGCCGATAATAAAAGATAAGGCCCATTTCTTCCTCGCCTATGAGGGTTTCTACCGAACAACATATGATACTATCACATCGCCGCTGGTTCCTAAGGAAACCATTGACGTCCCAGAGAAGACCCATCTAGGGGTAGTCAAGCTCAGCTACCAGCCCAATGAAAAACATCTCTTTTCGATACGATATAGTCCCGATTACGAACGATCTGATAATCAGGGTGTTGGCGGATTTTATACCAAAGAGAGGGCCTACGAATATAAAGGTAACACTTGGGAATTCCAGTTAAACTGGATCTTTTACCCCACAAACAACACTATGAATGAGCTTCGAGGCATCTATGTCATTGATGATCATGACTTTGACCCTCTGCCCGAATTCGCAGACAAATATAGTATCTCTCGGCCTTCAGGATATTTCGGCAAAAATAACAATTTCGCCCAGTACAACTTCGCAGATAGATACCAGATAGTCGATAACTTCTCCATTTTCCTCAATAATCACACCATGAAGATGGGTTTGGATTTCATGTACGTTCCTTCTGGCGTCTCTGTCTTTGATATGTACATTCCTGGCCAGATCACGTTCCAGACAGACGAACCCTTTGATCCGGATGATCCAGATACCTATCCTTATCAGTTCCTTTATAATTCGGGAGATCCTGCTTTCACTCTCTATATCTACGAATTCGCAACTTTCATTCAGGATTCCTGGAGGATTAATCCACGGTTCACTCTAAACTACGGCCTCCGATATAACTACTACACTTATACTGGCTTAAAACTCAAATCCACAGATTTCAGCAATTTCAATCCCCGTCTTGCCTTTAGTTGGGATCCTTTAGGTGATGGAAAGACCGTCATCAGAGGCGGTATCGGCACCTACACAGGAAATGTCATGGCTAACATCGCCTTCCCTAATGAATTCTATAAAGATGTGAAACTTAGCATCAAGTTCTATCCAGGTTATCCAGATCCCTTCAAGCCAAATCCTTTTAGGACAGGCATGGAAGTACCGATTACGTTTGATGAATACGCGGTTGATTCTGCTCCCAATCCCTATACACTCCAGATGACTTTAGGAGCTCAAAGAGAATTCTTCACAGATTTATCCGTTGGCTTTGACCTGGTCTGGAGTAAAGGATACAGTCTGATTCAGTGGGAAAACAAAAATCCCATCATCCCCGGGACAACATTTGTTCATGAGGATCCAACAAAAGGAAATATTTGGTACATCGTAAACCAGGGAAAAAGCGATTATAAGGGGCTCTACCTGACTGTAAACAAGAGATATTCCCATGGCTGGGCACTGGATGTCGGCTACACTCTTGGCAAGGCAGTGGGAAACACCGAAGGCCAGGACAGACCCTGGAGTTATGAAGAGGATGCATGGGACAGAGCCTGGGGCCGGAAAAACAATGATGCCCGCCACCAGGTATCCGTTAGCGGTATCGTCGATCTTCCTTTTGGCTTTCAAATGAGTGGCATTGTTTTCTACCGTTCAAGTTATCCATTCAATGCTGCTTATTCCTACGACTTGAACAAAGACGGCCTAACCTATGACTATGCAGACGAATACCGAAACTCCCGCAAAGGCTTCGACTACCTCCACATAGATGCCAGATTGTCCAAGTACTTCCACATCGACAGGTTCAGCCTCCAGATCTTTGCCGAAGTCTATAACGTGACCAATAGAAATAACTTCTATAATGTCTACAGATATACCGACAAAGAAGACTTCGGAAATCCAACCGAAGCCTATGATCCACGACTTGTTCAACTAGGAGCTCGTTTTAACTTCTGATACGCTCGACTGAACGTTCATCACAGGAGAGGAAACTTCATTTATGAAATTTCCTCTCCTTATATTCTTCAAAAAACCGTAATATGCCAGTATTGAATGAAGATGATCAGTTGACACCCACTTTGACAAGGTATGTCAGACCCTCCTGGACACTTTGTGTTATTTTGTAAGCTACAGAAAGGAGGTCTGAGACATGCAAAAAGAAGTCAGAGAGGCATTCAGAATCCGTTTCAAATGGACAGTTCTTGAATATGCCAAAGTTTGCCACACTGTGACCAAGGCTTGTCGTGAATTCGAAGTGCCGAGGTCAACATTTTATAATTGGAAAAGAGCCTTTGATAAAGAGGGAAAGGCAGGTTTAGCCAGGAAAAAACCTAAAAGCTACTCCAATTTTTTGCTTCGTCTTCAATTTTTTCTCTCCAGGATCTGCAAAGGAAATTAAAGAGGCATAAAGAGTGCCGGAGGAGGGAGTCGAACCCACACTCACCGTGAAGTGAACTGGATTTTGAGAACAGTGAGTGTTTTGATTTTTGCTTCTGTAAGTTACTCATTTTCAATTGACTAAAGCTATTTCCCTTTTTTTCGAGTAACGAATCTGTAACAAATCGGCATCAATGCCATCCCTTTTATTTGAGGTATCAGCTAAAAGCTCGACAGCCGCTCTGCTCAGTTCATCTTTTGGATGAAGGTACCTTTGAGTTACAAGGACTGAGGAATGTCCATAGAGTCTGGAAATCGTCACAATATCCACTCCCCTCTCAAGAAGCCTAGTTCCGAATGTCCGCCTCAGATCATGGAATGTGAAATCCTTGATACAGGCTCTCTCACAAGCGTTAGCAAAGGCTGTTCGAATACTCTTAAACGGAAATACCTGATCATCTCTACCATCTTGAGATTTAAGCTTGATGAGTTCACCGTAAAGAGTGGAATTGATGGGTATTTTTCGAGATTTACCGCTTTTGGCTTCTACTACTCTGATCTCTTTTTTTTCAAGGTCTAAATTTTTCCAATTGAGCCTTCTGATCTCGCTGAGTCTCATTCCAGTATTAAGTGCGACTTTCAGAATCAATTTCAGCCGGTTAGAACTCTCTGTCATCAATCTTTGTTCTTCATCTTCAGTAAGGACTCGGTTTCTGACATTTTCAAGCTCCGAATAGCGCTTAACCTTTGAGACTGGATTTTCCTGAATGTATCCATCCTCGATTGCGACATTGAACATCTTATGCAGCAAGGCTCGATATCTGTTCACACTGATTTTTGAATTACCAGCGCTCAGCCTCTCAGATTTGAATCTTCTGATCTGCTGGGAAGTGACGTTTCTCAGTGGCGTGTTTTTGAAGAAACCAACACACACGTTCAACCTGTAACTCTCATCCCTCCAGCTCTTTTCTCTTTCAGTCATAAGATAATCCTGCAAGAATGATTTGGCGAATTCAGAGAATCCGATATCTGTCCTTCTCCGTACAATTCCATTTAGCTTATCGTGCTCTTTCTGGACTCTGTTTCGAAGTGTGATGATTGCATCTTCGAAACAAGTTGCAGTTCTATCGAGTTCCTGTCTTCTCTTTCCTGAACTATCACGATAATCAAGATAAAATCTAGGCTTTCCTGACTTTGTGGGCTTTATGTATACTTGCCCAAAACCACAATTAAGGCGCTTTTTTTTGGCTCTCGCCATAGCGCCTTTGCCTCCTTTCAAGTTTTCTATAGTCGTTTGTGTCACAGTTGTCAACGGTGTCTCTAAGAAATAATGATCCTGAAGAGGAGGCTGCCTTTTCCCATTTTCCACCCACTTTTCTAAATCTTCTTCTTTTATCAGTATTCTTCCATTTGCTTTATAGTTGGTGATTGAACCACTTTTACAGAGTTTGTATAGATGGGGACGAGAATATTTAATCTTCTCAGCTGCTTCTGGAAGTGTCAGGATTTTCATTTCTATCACTCTATACTATTATTAAAATGGCATATGTTTTACCCATTTATAGAAAAAAATGAAAAGAAGAGAGAGGTGTGATCTGGGGATCATGTTGACAAGTACGTCTTGTTTATTATAGTTTTTCACTATCAAAAAGGAGGGCGGAATGAAAAAACTATTCACAATCATTCCTTTGGTCTTTCTGCTTTGTTTTGCTTTCAGCTGCCAGAAGGCTGAAGAGGTGGCTGAAGAGGGACTCACAGAAGAAGAAGTAAATGCCATAATGGGAGATGTATTAAAAGTCTGGAATAATTTTGACATGGAAGCATGCGATAGGGTGTTTTCTGCTGATTATGTAGATCATGATCCTATGAGAGGAGATACGATAGGTCTTGATGCCTTCAAAAAGCTTCTTACTTCGTATTCTGAAAACTACTCCAGTATGGATCTATCCATTCATGAGACTTTCATAAAGAACGATAAAGTTGCTTCACTATCGACTTGGAAAGCCACACACATCAGCGGGGCAGAGATAGAACTTTCTGTTGTTGTTATATTTCGTGTTGTTGATGGAAAAATTGCTGAATTGACATATTATTACGATTCATTAAAAGAGATGAAGCAAATGGGTTATAAGATAATCCCTCCTGAAAAACAAGAAAAGAAATAACTAAAAGATATTAAAAAATCCGTAAGGCTTTTTAATGATGGATAACGCCTTTCAAAATAGGAGGAAACAATGAAAAAACAATTTATAATTCTATCGTTGACTCTGATTCTTTGCTTTATGGTCGGCTGCCAGGACAAGGAAGCAATGGCAGAGCTTGAAGAGTTCAGAGCCCAGGCAGCTCTTGAGGAGCAGAATAAGGAGCTTGCTAAAGGTATGCTTGAGGAATTTAACAAAGGGAATGTTGAGATTTGGAAGGAACTGTGTGCACCCGAATTTGCATACTACTACCCATCTGAAACCACTGAGCCAATGTCCCTTGAAAAAACCATTGAAACTTTTCAGATGGTTTATAAGGGTTTTCCTGACTCTAGTTGGAACATCCATGAACTAATTGCTAAGAGAGATAAAGTTATAGCCAGGACGACTTTCACAGGCACTCATGAAGGAGAATATCAAGGTATCCCTGCTACTGGCAATAAAATTAAACTCAGTATAATTTCAATATTACAATTTAAAGATGGAAAGTGTATAGAGATAAGGGAAGAGGAAGATATTCTAGGCTTCATGCTACAACTCGGCATGGAGCTTAAGCCGAAGGAGGAGAAGTAGATTCTTTTTCGTTAGGCTGGGTGTTGTTTAACTCTCTCTTTTAATTTTTGCTTTATTTCATCCAGATCAAAAGGGTCAAAAACAGTATTGACTATTATGTCTTGATCTTGATTTTTCCAAGGTTGTCAACTTGAAAAGTGACTCTTTCAAAGGAAGAAAAGAGATATCTCTGATAAT